>Ga0157372_10000587_pt1 | contig 39578 bp, 35 predicted proteins | sample C55metaG_FD_115307 | JGI IMG/M metagenome (GOLD analysis project Ga0157372, IMG submission 115307) | Corn rhizosphere microbial communities from Kellogg Biological Station, Michigan, USA - C5-5 metaG | ecosystem: Host-associated > Plants > Roots > Rhizosphere > Soil | place: USA: Michigan...
CCAACGTTCGCCGCCTGGCTCCCATGAGCTGAACGCAAGGAGCCACGGGCGACGAACCAGCCCGTGGCGGCCAGAACCGATAGACGCCGCGGGCACCCCCCGCGGCGTTTTTATTTTCCGGTATCCCGCGCCGCGCGATGTCCGCCGGCGGGGGGAGTGCGGGGGCCATTTCCGGGCCCCCGCAGATGAAGAGCTTGAAGAACTAAACGGCAGCAACACGCACCACAAACGAAAGACAAGAAGTAAACGGCAGCAACACGCACCACAAACGAAAGACAAGAAGTAAACGGCAGCAACCGGCACCACAAACGAAAGACAAGAAGCAAACGTGGAGGAGAACACCAATGATCATCGTGCTGAAGCCAGGGTCGAGCGAGGCCGACATCGAGGACGTCTCACGCCGCGTGAGGGACTTCGGGTTCCGGACCCACCTCTCGCGCGGGGAGGTCCGCACCATCATCGGGGTCGTGGGCGACGACCGGGCGAAGGAGCAGCTGCTGGCGCTGCAGTCCCTCGACTCGGTCGAGAGCGTCGTCCGCATCCTCCAGCCGTTCAAGCTGGCCAGCCGGGAGGCCCACCCCGACAACACCCAGTTCAAGGTGCACGGCGTCCCGGTCGGCGGTCCTCAGATCGTGGTGATGGCCGGGCCGTGCTCGGTGGAGTCGCAGCCCCAGCTCACCGGGGTGGCGGAGAGCGTCAAGGCGGCCGGCGCGCACGTGCTCCGCGGGGGCGCGTTCAAGCCGCGCACCTCGCCCTATGCGTTCCAGGGGCTCGAGGAGGACGGCCTCGCGCTGCTGAAAGAGGCGAGCAAGCGCACCGGGCTGCCGGTGGTGACCGAGGTCATGGAGCCGGACAAGGTCGAGGTGGTGGCCGAGCACGCCGACATCCTCCAGATCGGCGCCCGCAACGTGCAGAACTTCTCCCTGCTCAAGCGGGTGGCCGAGTGCGGCAAGCCGGTGCTGCTCAAGCGCGGCATGTCGACCTCGATCCAGGAGTGGCTGCTGTCGGCGGAGTACGTGCTGGCCGGCGGTAACCCCAACGTCATCCTGTGCGAGCGCGGCATTCGCACCTTCGAGACCTCGACGCGCTACACCCTCGACCTGAACGCGATCCCGGTGGTGAAGAAGCTCTCCCACCTGCCGGTGGTGGTGGATCCGAGCCACGGCACCGGGCACTGGGAGTACGTGTCGGCGATGGCCAAGGCCGGGCTCGCGGCGGGCGCCGACGGGCTCATCATCGAGGTGCACAACAATCCGGCCGAGGCCCTGTCCGACGGCCCGCAATCGCTCAAGCCGACGAAGTTCGCGCAGCTCATGGCCGAGCTCCGGCCGCTGGCCCAGGTTCTCGGGAGGACCCTATGATCATCGTGCTCAAGTCCGGCATCAGCGACTCCGACGTCCAGGACGTGTGCCAGCGCATCACCGAGATGGGCTACGGCCCGCACGTGATTCGCGGGGAGTTCAAGACCATCGTGGCCGCGGTGGGCGAGGAGCGCGGGCGGCCCGACCTGCGCCTGCTGGAGGCGCTGGAGACCGTCGAGTCGGTCATGCCGGTGCAGCAGCCGTTCAAGCTGGCCAGCCGGGAGGTGCGCCGCGACTCGAGCGAGGTGCGCATCAACGGGGTCACGGTGGGCGGCCGCGACGTGGTGGTGATGGCGGGGCCCTGCTCGGTGGAGTCGGAGGCGCAGGTGCTCGAGGTGGCCGACGCGGTGAAGGGATCGGGGGCCAGGATCCTCCGCGGCGGGGCCTACAAGCCCCGCACCTCGCCCTACGCCTTCCAGGGGCTCAAGGAGCAGGGGCTCCGCTACCTCGCGGAGGCGCGCAAGCGCACCGGGCTGCCGGTGGTCACCGAGGTGCTGGAGACCGAGAGCGTGGAGGTGGTGGCGGAATACAGCGACATCCTCCAGATCGGGGCGCGCAACATCCAGAACTTCACCCTGCTGCGGCGAGTGGGGGAGATCGGCAAGCCGGTGCTGCTCAAGCGCGGGATGGCCACCAGCATCCAGGAGTTCCTGCTCTCCGCCGAGTACATCCTCTCCGCGGGCAACCCGAGCGTGATCCTGTGCGAGCGGGGCATCCGCACCTTCGAGACCGCGACGCGCTTCACGCTGGACCTGAACGCGGTTCCCGTCCTGAAGAAGCTGTGTCATCTTCCGGTGGTCGTGGATCCTTCCCACGGTACCGGGCACTGGGATCTGGTCGCGCCGATGGCCAAGGGGGCGGTGGCCTGCGGGGCGGACGGGCTGATCATCGAGGTGCACCCGCGCCCGGAGGAGGCGCTCTCCGACGGCCCGCAGTCGCTCAAGCCGTCGAAGTTCGCCCAGCTCATGCGCGAGCTGCGGCCGGTGGCGGAGGCGGTGGGGCGGGGGCTCTAGCCGCTCAGGCGACGGGAGCCGGCACCCGGCGCGCCTGGTCGAGCGTCTCGCGGACGCGCTGGACCAGGGCCGCGGGGGTGAACGGCTTCTGGAGAAATGCGGTGTCGGAGCCCAGGACGCCGTGGCGGATGACCGCGTCGTCGGTGTAGCCCGACATGTACAGCACGCTCAGCTCGGGCCGAAGGGAGACCATCCGCTCGGCCAGCTCGCGGCCGCTCATGCGCGGCATCACCACGTCGGTGAGGAGCAGGTCGAGGGCGCCCTGGTGGCGCTCGCCGAGCAGCAGGCCCTCGGCCCCGTTGCGCCCCTCCAGCACCGTGTAGCCGCTCGAGCGCAGGATGTCGCGCGCCAGCTCGCGCACCCCGTCCTCGTCCTCCACGAGCAGGATGGTCTCGGTGCCGCCGGTCGGCGCGGCCGCCCGCGGGCTGCGCTCGGCGGCGGGGCTCGCGGAGTCGACCCGCGGCAGGTAGATGCGGAAGGTGGTGCCGCGCCCCGGCTCGCTGTCGACCTCGATGTAGCCGCCGCTCTGCTTGACGATGCCGTAGACGGTGGCGAGGCCGAGCCCGGTGCCCTTGCCCTGCTCCTTGGTGGTGAAGAACGGCTCGAAGATGTGCTTCTGCAGCTCGCGCGGGATGCCCACTCCGCTGTCGGACACCGCGAGCATCACGTGGGGGCCCGGCCGCGAGCCCACGTTGCGGCGCACGTACTCGTCGTCGAGGTCCGCGTTCGCGGTCTCCACCACCAGCTGGCCGCCCTGGGGCATCGCGTCCCGCGCGTTGATGGCGAGGTTCATCACCACCTGCTCGATCTGGCCGCGGTCGGCCTTCACGTGGCCGAGGGTCGCCGCGAGATTCGTCACCAGCGCGATATCCTCGCCGATGAGCCGGGCCAGCATCTCCTTCATGTCGGTGGTGACCACGCCCAGGTCGAGCACCACCGCCTCCAGCACCTGCTTGCGGCTGAAGGCGAGCAGCTGCTTGGTCAGCTCGGCGGCGCGCCCCGCGGTGCGCTGGATCAGCGCGATGCCGCGACGGAGCGGATCCTCGGTCTTGATCTGGGTGAGCAGGATGTCGGTGCGTCCGAGGATGACGGTGAGGAGGTTGTTGAAGTCGTGGGCGACCCCGCCCGCGAGGCGGCCGATGGCGTCCATCTTCTGGGCCTGCTCGAGCTGGCCCTGGGTCTGCGCCAGCTCGTCGTAGGCACGGCGGGACTCGTGGAGCAGCCGGCTGTTCTCGAGGGCCACCGCGGCGTGGGAGGCGAAGGCGGTGGCGATCGCGAGGTCCTCGGTGGAGAAGCCCTCCTCGCGGCGGGTGAGGAAGGAGAGCACGCCGACCACCCGGTCGCCCACCCGCGCGGGCACCGTGAGCATGCCGTGGTAGCCCAGGCGGCGCATCGCCTGCGCGTGCTCGGGCAGCATGCTCGGGTGGCTCGCCGGATCGCGCAGGAGCAGGGGCCGCCCGGTGGCCGCGACCTGGCCCGCGAGGCTCTCGCCGATCTTGAGCCGCCGCCGCACCGGCATCTCGGTGCCGCCCTCGAGGGTGCCGACGACCACCAGCTCGTCGCCGTCCACCAGGCGGAAGCCGACCCAGTCGGTCTTCACCAGGCGGCCGCAGGCCTCCGCGATCCGTCCCAGGAGCGAGTCGAGCGGCTGCATGCGCGACAGCTCGCTGCTGATCTCGACCAGGCTCTCCAGGCGGGTCTGGCGGGTGCGCGCCTCGTGAAGGGCCTGCTCGAGGCTGGCCGCCATCGAGTTGAACGCGCGCACGGTGGGCCGCATCTCGGCCAGCTTGGTCTCGGGCATGCGCGCGGTGAGGTCGCCGTGTCCGAGCCGGGTGGCGCTGTCGGCGAGGGCGCGGACCGGCCGCAGGCCGACGAGCAGGATCACGTGGGTGAGGCCCAGCAGCGTGACCAGCAGAACTCCGGTCACCGCGATCATGGTGCGGACCTCGGTCCACAGCTCGTTCTCGAGGCTCTCCACCGAGGGAGTCACCGCCAGGACGCCGTAGACCACCGGGGCCGCCGCGATGGGGACGCGATGCTCGGGCAGGGTCACCGGCACCAGCTGCTTGAGCCAGCGCGGGGCCCTGGAGCGGCGCACGTCGGCGGGAGAGGCGTCGAAGATGACGCGACGGCCGTCGCTCTCGTAGAGGAGCACGCGGCTCCACACCGACTCCATGTTCAGGTTGCGGAGGGTCTGCTCGGCGCGGGCCAGGTCCCCGACCACCAGCGAGTCGAGCAGCAGGGGGCCCGCCGCGGTGGCGAGCCGCTCGGTCTGCTCCGAGAGGCGGACCTGGGCCGCGGTGGAACGATCGCGGAGGTTGACCGCGAGGCCTCCGAGGGTGACGGTGACGATCGCGACGGAGCTGAGACCGAGGAGGAGCGTGCGGAGGCTGGATTTCACTGGCCGATGAGGCGGTAGATCCGGCGCACGCCGTCGTAGTCGCGCTCGGTGGCGGGCTCGAAGCCCTTGAACTTCGTCTGGCTCAGCACGGGCGCGGCGGCCGGATCGGTCGCCATGCCCAGCAGCGCGCGCCGGACCCGCTCCGCGGTGGCGGCGGGAACGCGGGGGTGCGCGATTACCGCGAGGTCCGGGAAGCCGTCCGAGACGTAGATCTGCCGGAACTCCACCCGCTCGCGCTCGGCGTACTGGGTGAGGAAGCGCGAGTTGACCGCGCCCGCCTCCACGCGGCGGGCCTTGAGCTGGGCGAGGGTGCCTTCCTGGTTGCCGCCGAAGACTTCCTCGACCTGGACCCCGGCCCGCTTCAGGGCCACGAGCGGCACCGCGTAGGCCACGAAGGCATCCGAGGAGGGGAACGACACGCGCTTGCCGTGGAGCTCCTGGAGAGAATGCACGGGGCTGTCGGCGGGCACCGCGATGACGGCCCGGATCGGCTCGCCCGCCCAGCGGGCCAGGACCTTGAATGCGACCGCGTCGAAGTCCGACTGAAAGTTGTGGTTCGTGAACACGAAGTCGAAATCGCCGCGCCCCATCATGGCGTCCGTCTCTTGCACCGTGCGGCCCATGCGCAGCTGGAGCGGGACGCCGCTCTGGATGCTCAGGTAGTGCAGGATCGGGTTCCAGCGCTCGGCGGTCAGGGCCGGGCTCTGCTGGTTGAGCACCCCGAACGTCAGCGAGGCCGGCTCGCCGTGGGCGATCCCGGCCGAGAGGAGCAGGCCGGTCAGCGCGATGAGGAATTTTACTAGGGTTCGCATGGGAGAGGGCGCAGAGTGCCTTTCCAGCGCCGTGCCAATCTCGACGGGAGCCAAGTGCCTGAAAACGCGCCTGCTGTCCGCGACACGGCATAAGGACAGGACACGGGGCGCCCCTGGGTGTCATCACACGGACACAATTCGTCAGAAAGCCCGTGAGACCGAGGGGTTCGGAGCCATCCCGCGGCGCTATCGGCCGCATGTCATAATTGCCTCGTGAAACGCCTGGTGCGGTGGATCCGGGGACGGGTCCGGCTCCCGAGGGATCGAGCCAAGCGGACGCTCGTGCTCGCCATCGTGACCTCGGTCCTCTTCCACCTGATCTTCCTGCTGCCGTTCGTGGTGGTGCCGGGCTTCTTCATGGCCCCGACCTACGTCAAGCGCGGCGAGCCGCTCCTGGTCGACATCGCTCCCGAGCGTCCCGAGGAGAAGGCGCCTCTCGGCAACCCGTCGCGTCCGCCCGCGCCCGAGCCGCGCGAGGTCCGCGAGCGTCCGGCTCAGACGCCGCCCGCGCCACGCCCGCCCGCACCCCGGGCGCCCGCGCCGCGCATGGCCGAGGCGCCGCGCCCGGCCCCGCCCCGCCCGACGCCTCCGGCGCCGCCGCCGCCGCCCGTGGCTCGCCCGGAGCCCGCGCCGGACGCGCTGGTGAAGACTCCGGAGCCGCGGGCGGCGCCGCCCGAGTCGGCCCCGAGCGCGTCCGCCGCCGCGCCGGCCGCGCCCAGCCAGCCGCAGGTCGCGGTGGCGCGCCCGCCCGCCAGCATCTGGCGCCAGCCGGGCGGCGGGGGCGGCGTGCAGGGGGGCGGTCGCGGCGGGGTGGAGGGCGATCCGATCCCGCTCGACACCGTGGAGCCGAAGTACCAGGACTACTTCAACCAGGTGCGCGACCGGATCAAGGCGAAATGGGTGTATCCGCGGCCGGCGGGTGAGCGCGGGATCGAGGGCGAGCTGCTGATCGAGTTCCACATCGCCAAGGACGGCCGGCTCGAGTACATCGAGCTGCGCCACTCCTCCGGCACCCAGATCCTCGACGACGCGGCGCTCACCGCGGTGAAGCTGGCCCAGCCGTTCCCGCCGGTGCCCGACGACATCGCGAAGCGCACGCTCGCGATCAACGGGCAGTTCAAGTACCAGATCGTCAGCGGCTTCGTGAACCAGTTCCTCCGGTAGACGGCGCTGTCTCACGAATCCGTCGCCCGGCGCGCGCTCGCCGGCGGTCTCCTCGCTCTCCTCCTCGCGGGGTGTGCCGAGACCCGCTGCGGGGACCGACCCCCGGTCCGGGTCCAGCTCCTCTCGGTGAACGACGTCTACGTGCTCGAGCCGGTGGCCGGCCGGGGCGGGCTCGCGCGCGTGGCCACCCTGGTGCGCGGGCTCCGGCGCGAGACGCCGAACACGATCTTCGCGCTGGGTGGCGACACCCTCTCGCCGTCGCTGCTCTCCACGCTCCGCAAGGGCGCGCAGATGATCGAGGGGTGGAACGTCCTCGGGCTCGACGTCGCCGCGTTCGGCAACCACGAGTTCGACTTCGGCCTCGCGGTGCTGGCCGAGCGCGTCGCGGAATCGCGCTTCCCGTGGCTCGCCACCAACGTCGTCGACCCCGCGTCCGGCCGCGCGCTCGCGGGCGCCCGCCCGTGGCTGCGCCGCGAGCTCGACGGCGCGCGTGTGGGCCTGATCGGCCTCACCACGCCCGACGCGGGGCGCACGTCGAACAGCGGGCCCGGGGTGCGCTTCGACGAGCCGCTGGAGGCCGCGCGGCGCGCGCTCGCCGCCCTCGGTCCGGTGGACCTGAAGGTGGCGGTCACCCATCTGCCCATCCGGGAGGACCGCGCCCTCGTCGCCGCGCTGCCGGTCGACGCGGTCCTCGGCGGTCACGACCACGAGCCCATGCTCGAGGAGGGGCGGGCGGTGATCGTCAAGGCGGGCTCCGAAGCGGTCAACGTGGGGCAGGTCGAGTACGAGCTGCGCTGCGGGGCGGTGATCGCCCGGCGCCAGCGCCTGATCCCGGTGGACGACCGGCTCGCCGAGGCGCCCGACGTGGCCCAGCTGGTGGCGCGCCAGGCCGCGGTGCTCGCGCGCGAGCTCGAGACGGTGGTGGGGCGGACCCCGGTCGCGCTCGACGGGCGCGAGAGCCTCGTGCGGCGCGAGCCGACCCCGCTCGGGCACTTCCTGGCCACCCTGATGCGCGAGCGGGTGGGGGCGGAGGTGGGCCTGCTCAACAGCGGGGCCATCCGCGGCAACCGGGTGATCCCGTCGGGACCGATCACCAGGCGTGACGTCCGCGAGATCTTGCCCTTCACCAATACCGTGACCTTGCTGGAGGTGACCGGTGAGGCCCTCCGGGCCGCGCTGGAGCGGTCGGTCGACGAGCTGCCGCGCGCGACCGGCCACTACCTGCAGACTTCGGGGGTGGACCTCACCCTGGACCCGGCCCAGCCGCCCGGCCGCCGGGTCATCGGGGTCTCGGTCGGCGGCCGTCCCCTCGATCCGGCCGGCCGCTACCGGGTCGCCACCGTCGATTACCTGTCCCGTGGCCGGGATGGCTACCCGATGCTGGCCGCCTCCCGGCAGCTCCTGGGCCCCGAGGACGGGCCGGGCCTCATCGAGACGGTCCTGGACGGCCTCTCGGCAGGCCGCTCCCCTTGACGGACATGGGCCGCTCCGGTAGTGTATTCAATGCTTTCGGGAACCTAGGCTCGTAGCTCAGTGGGAGAGCGCTACCTTGACACGGTAGAGGTCGGCGGTTCGAAACCGCCCGAGCCTACCATTTCCTGAACGGGAGCAGTTACCGGGGGGTGCGCATCGTCAGTCGGTCGCGCGCGAAGTGAGCGAGGGAGTTGCGAGCATCACTGGGCGCAGCCCTGTGATGCTCTCTTGTTTTCTGAGACAGGGAGAGCATGGCGGACGCTGAAGAGGAGGCGCGGCATCTGAGCATGGCGGGGGAGTTCGACTGCCTGCCGGAGCCTTTGCCCACGCTGCGCCACTCCACCTCGCACGTGATGGCGCAGGCGGTGAAGCGCCTGTTCCCCGACGTGAAGGTCGCCATCGGCCCCGCCATCGAGGACGGCTTCTACTACGACTTCCTGAAGGCCGAGCCCTTCTCGCCGGAGGATCTCGCGCGCATCGAGGACGTCATGCGCGAGATCGTCAAGGCGGACTATCCCTTCGTGCGCGAGGAGATGGACCGCCAGCGGGCGATCGGGTTCTTCGAGGAGCGCGGGGAGCCGTTCAAGGTGGAGATCCTGCGCGGACTCGACGCGCCCACGGTGTCGATCTACCGCCAGGGCGATTTCCTCGATCTCTGCCGCGGGCCCCACGTGGCGTCGACGGGCCAGATCAAGGCCTTCAGGCTCCTGTCGTCCTCCGGCGCCTACTGGCGCGGGGACGAGAAGAACCCGATGCTGCAGCGGATCTACGGGACCGCGTGGCTCACCAAGGAGGAGCTCGACAAGCACCTCTGGCGGCTCGAGGAGGCGAAGAAGCGTGACCACCGCAAGCTCGGGCGCGAGCTCGACCTGTTCGACTTCTTCGACATCGCGCCCGGGGCGCCGTTCTGGCTGCCCGGGGGCATGGTCCTCGTGCGCGAGCTGGAGAAGTACGCGCGTGAGTCGCTCGACGCGCGGGGCTACCAGGAGATCGCCACCCCGCTGCTGGTGAACAAGAAGCTCTGGGAGCAGTCCGGGCACTGGGAGCTCTACCAGGACCACATGTTCAAGTTCGAGGTCGAGGACGAGGTCTTCAGCCTCAAGCCGATGAACTGCCCGGAGTCCGCCCTCGTCTACAAGCGGGCGCTCCGCTCCTACCGCGATCTGCCCATCCGCTACTCGGAGATGGGGCGCGACCACCGCAACGAGCGCTCCGGCGCGCTCTCTGGCCTCGTGCGGGTGCGGCAGTTCACCCAGGACGACGCGCACCTGTACTGCCGCCCCGAGCAGGTGCAGGCCGAGATCACCGATCTGCTGGAGCTGGTGCGCGAGTGGTACGGCACCTTCGGCCTGCAGCCCTCCTACCGAGTCGCGACCCGTCCGCCCGACAAGCTCGGGACCGAGCAGCAGTGGGATCAGGCGGAGGAGGCGCTCCACCAGGCGCTGCGGGTCAACGAGGTGCTCTACGAGCACGACAAGGGCGGCGGCGCGTTCTACGGGCCCAAGATCGACATCGACGTGGAGGACGCGCTGGGCCGCAAGTGGCAGCTCGCCACCATCCAGGTCGATCTCACGATGCTGCCCGAGCGGATGCAGTGCGAGTACATCGACACCGACGGCAAGGCCAAGCGCCCGGTGGTGATCCACCGCGCGATCTTCGGCTCCTACGAGCGGTTCGTGGCGATCCTGACCGAGCACTTCGCGGGCGCGTTCCCGACCTGGCTCGCGCCGGTCCAGGCGCGCGTGCTGCCGATCAGCGAGAAGCACGGCGAGTACGGCCGCAAGGTGTTCGCCGCGCTCCGGGCGGCGCGGATCCGCGCCGAGCTCGACGACCGCAACGAGAAGCTGGGCTATCGCATCCGCGACGCCCAGGTCCGCAAGGTGCCGTACATGCTGGTGGTGGGAGAGCGCGAGGCCCAGAGCGGCGCGGCCAGCGTGCGCCGTCGCACGGGCGAAGACGTGGGCGCGGTGCCGGTGGAGCGCATCGTGGCCGAGCTCACCGCCGAGATCGGAAGTCGTTCCGCCACCCTCACCGTGGGCCACGCCGGCTGAGCCGGCCCCAGAAACAGGAGCGCGCGCCATCCAGTCAAAGGACATCCGGATCAACGAAGGCATTCGGGTGCGGGAAGTGCGAGTGGTCAGCGCCGACGGTGAGCAGCTGGGGATCCTGCCGATCCAGCAGGCCCTGGATCTGGCGCGTCAGCGGGACATGGACCTGGTGGAGGTGGCGGCGGAGGCGCAGCCGCCGGTCTGCCGCATCATGGACTTCGGGAAGTTCAAGTACATGCAGGCACGGCGGCAGAAGGACGCGCGCAAGAAGCAGACGACGATCCAGGTGAAAGAGGTGAAGCTCGGTCCCAAGACCGACACCCACGACTTCGACTTCAAGGCCAAGCACGTGCGGCGGTTCCTGGAGGAGGGCAACAAGGCCAAGGTCACGGTGCGGTTCAAGGGACGCGAGATGGCCCATACCGAGCTCGGGTGGAAGATGCTCAACAAGATGGTGGAGGGGATGTCCGACATCGCGGTGATCGAGAACCATCCGCGCATGGAAGGCCGCATGCTCAGCATGATCCTCTCGCCCAAGCCCCACTAGCGGACCACCCCTCACCCTGCCCTCTCCCCTCAGGGGAGAGGGGAATGAGGAAGGAACGACACCCCATATGCCGAAGATGAAGACACGGCGGGCCGCGGCCAAGCGCCTCAAGGCGACGGGCACCGGCAAGCTCAAGCGACGCAGCGGCTGGAAGCGGCACCTGCTCGAGGCCAAGGGCCCCAAGCGCAAGCGCCGTCTCCGCAAGGCTCGGTTGGTCGCCAAGGTGGACGAGCCGCGCCTGAAGCGCCTCGTTCCGTACCTCTAACCACGGGAGTCAGTCATGCCACGGGCAAAGGGCGGAGCCAAGACCCGCCAGCGCAGGAAGAAGATCCTCAAGCAGGCGAAGGGTTACTTCGGCGGCCGGCGCAAGCTGTTCCGTCCCGCCGCGGAGACGGTGCTTCGCGCGGGCGCGTTCGCCTACCGGGGGCGCAAGCAGAAGAAGCGCCGGGCGCGCTCCCTCTGGATCATCCGGGTGAACGCGGCCTGCCGGCAGGTGGGGCTGTCGTACTCCACCTTCATGGCCGGTCTCAAGAAGGCGGGCATCGCGCTGGACCGCAAGATCCTCGCCGAGCTCGCGGTGTCCGACCCGACGGCCTTCGCCAAGCTGGCCGAAACCGCTCGCGCCCAGCGCGCCTGAGCGTGGCGGGGGACCCGCGCGTCCAGGAGGTCCTCGACCGGGCCCTGGCGGAGGTCGCCGGGGCCCGCTCCACGTCCGACCTCGAGCAGATCCGCGTCCGCGTGCTCGGCCGCGCGGGCCGGCTCACCACCCTCTTGCGCTCGCTCGGCGGCATTCCGGCCGCGGAGCGGCCGAAGGTGGGCGAGCAGGCCAACCGGGCCAAGGCCGAGGTGGAGGCCGCGATCGCGGCCCGGCTCGAGGGGCTGAAGGTCGACGAGCATCGCAAGACGCTCGCGGCCGATCGGCCCGATCTCACCCTCCCCGGCCGCCGCCCGCTGCCGGGCGCGGTCCACCCGCTCACCCGGGTGACCGAGGAGATCATCGGGGTCTTCGAGGGGCTCGGCTTCTCGGTGGCGGAGGGGCCCGAGGTCGAGTCCGACTACTACAACTTCGCCGCGCTCAACTTCCCGGCCGATCATCCCGCGCGGGACATGCAGGACACCTTCCACGTGGGGCCGGACGCGCTGCTCCGCACCCACACCTCGCCGGTGCAGATCCGCACCATGAAGGCCCAGCGGCCGCCGGTGCGGATCATCTGCCTGGGCAAGGTGTACCGGCGCGATATCCTCGACGCGACGCACTCGCCGATGTTCCACCAGGTGGAGGGCCTCGCGGTCGACCGTCACATCACGATGGCCGACCTCAAGGCCACGCTCCAGCGCTTCGCCCAGGCGATGTTCGGGCCGAAGTCGGCGGTGCGCTTCCGCCCCTCGTTCTTCCCGTTCACCGAGCCCTCCGCGGAGGTCGACGTGCGCTGCTTCAAGTGCGGCGGCGACGGCTGCCGCTTCTGCAAGGAGTCGGGCTGGCTCGAGATCCTGGGCTCGGGCATGGTGCACCCGAACGTGCTCCGCAACGTGGGCTACGACCCGGAAGAGGTCACCGGGTGGGCCTTCGGCATGGGCATCGACCGGATCGCCCTGCTCAAGTACGAGATCGACGACATCCGCCTCTTCTTCGACAACGACCTGCGCTTCCTGCAGCAGTTCGCCGGCCTGCCCGGGCGATGAAGATCTCCTTCCGCTGGCTCAGGGAGTTCGTCGAGACCGATCTCGACGCCCGCGCGGTGGCGGACCGGCTCACCAACGCGGGCATCGGGGTGGAGCAGATCACCCCGGTGGTCGAGGGGCTCGCGGGGGTGGTGGTGGGCGAGATCGAGGCCGTCGAGCGCGAGCTCGGCACGAGCGCGGCCGGCCACGTGAACCGGCTCGTACGGGTGGCGCTCCCCGGCAAGCACTTCTCGGTCGTCTGCGGCGCCCCCAACGCGGCGCCCGGCCTGCGGGCCGCGTTCGCGCCCCCCGGGGCGCGGCTGCCGGGCCTCGGGCCGGTGAAGGCGGCCAAGATCCGCGGGGTGGTCTCGGAGGGCATCCTCTGCTCCGAGAAGGAGCTGGGCCTGAGCGACGATCACGGCGGCATCCTGGTGCTGCCCGCGGAGGCCCCGCTGGGCGCCGATCTCACCACCTATCTCGGGCTCGACGACTGGATCCTCGACATCGAGATCACCCCCAATCGCCCCGACGCGCTGTCCGTGGTGGGCGTGGCCCGCGAGATCGCCGCGCTCACCGGCGCCTCGTTCCGCTTCCCGCGAGTCGTCGCGACCGAAGGCGACGTCGAGGCCTCGAGCCTGGCCGCGGTGGAGGTGCAGGCGCCGGATCTCTGCCCCCGCTTCTGCGCGCGCGTGATCACCGGTCTCACCGTGAAGCCGTCGCCGCCCTGGCTCGCCCAGCGGCTGCGCGCGGTGGGCCTGCGCCCGATCAACAACCTGGTCGACGTGACCAACTACATCATGTGGGAGCTGGGCCAGCCGCTCCACGACTTCGACCTCGACACGCTCGCCCGGCACACGGTGGTGGTGCGGCGCGCGCGGCCCGGCGAGCGCACCAGGACCCTCGACGGCCAGGAGCGCGCGCTCGGCCCGGACATGGCGCTCGTGTGCGACCCGGAGCACGCGGTGGGCATCGGCGGGGTCATGGGCGGCGCGGACAGCGAGGTGACGGACGTCACCACGCGGGTGCTGCTGGAGGCCGCCTACTGGGACCCGGGCTCCATCCGGCGGACATCAAAGGCGCTCGGCCTCTCCACCGACGCCGCGTATCGGTTCGAGCGCGGTGGAGATATCGAGGCGCCGCCCGACGTGCTCGCGCGCGCCGCGCAGCTGATGGCCGAGCTGGGCGGCGGCGCGGTGGCGCGCGGGGTGATCGACGTGTACCCGGAGCCGCGCCCGCACCGGCGGGTGACCCTGCGGATGTCGCGCGTGGAGCGCGTGATCGGCGCGAGCCCGCCGCGCGCGGAGGCGGTGCGCATCCTCCAGGCCCTCGGCTTCGCGGTCGACGACACCGGCGCGGACCTCCAGGTGGTGGTGCCGAGCTTTCGGCGCGACATCCACCAGGAGGACGACGTGGTCGAGGAGATCGTCCGCATCTGGGGCTACGATCAGATCCCGCTCGCCCTGGCCGGCGGCGGCGAGATCCAGCCCATCACGCAGCCGGTGGGCCTGCGCGTGGGGCGGCTGATGGGGCGGGCGCTCAATGCGGCCGGCCTCTCCGAGTGCGTGACGTGGGCCTTCCTCGATCCGGACCGGCTCAAGCGGATGGGCTGGGCCGACCCCGAGGGCCTGCTCGCGCTCCAGAACCCGCTCTCGGTGGAGCGCTCGATCCTGCGGCCCTCGCTGCTCCCCGGGCTTCTGGAGGTCGTGGGCCTCAACGCCAGCCGCCAGATGCCCGACGTGCGCGCCTTCGAGATCGGCAACGTGTTCGCGCCGCACCGTCCCGAGGACGGCGACCGGCCCGCTCACGAGGACCTGCGCCTCTGCCTGGTGCTCACCGGCCTCCGCGCTCCGCGGGCCTGGTTCGCGGGCTCGCGCGACCGGGTCGACCTCTACGACGCCAAGGGCATGGCGGAGGCCGGGCTCCAGGCGGCCGGCGTCAGCGATGCCCGGACCGTGGCGTGGGACGACGAGCAGGTGCCGGCGTTCCTCGAGCCGGGCCGCGCCGCGCGGCTCGTCCGGGGGACCACCGAGCTCGGCTGGTTCGGCGAGGTCGCGCTCGCGGCCCGCGAGGTCTTCGACCTCCCGGGCCCGGTGTTCGCGGCGGAGCTCTCGGTCACCGCGCTCACCGGCCTGCCGCCGGCCGCCGTCCGCTACGAGCCGCTGCCGCGCTTCCCGGCGGTGCAGCGCGACCTGGCCATCGTGGTGAGCAGCGAGGTGACCGCGGGCCAGGTGGAGGCCGCGATCCGCGCCCTGGACCTGCCGCTGCTGAGCCGCGTCACCCTCTTCGACGTGTACACTGGCGGCCAGGTCGGAGCCGGCCGCCGCAGCCTGGCCTGGAGCCTCACGTTCCAGGCGCCCGACCGCACCCTCACCGACGCCGAGGTGAACCGGGTGCACGAGCGGATCGTGGCCGAGGTCACGCGGCAGTTCCGGGCCGAGGTGCGCGGCGCATGACGGAGGACTCCATGGCGGAGGGGCTCACGGACCGCCTCGAGCAGCTCGAGAAGTCGGTGCGGCGCGCCGCCGAGACCATCACGCGTCTGCGCAAGGAGCGCGACTCGCTCCAGGCCAAGGTGGCGGGTCTCGAGGCCAAGCTCGGCGCCGCGGAGGCCGACCGCACCGAGCTCGCGGGCTTGCGGCAGGAGCGCAAGGAAGTGCTGGCCCAGGTGGACGGCATCATCAAGGAGCTGGACCGGCTCGACATCCAGTAGCATCGGGCGGTAGCCCATTGGCAGTACCAGGGGAGCCAGAGGGGGCGCCATGGCGGAGAAGCAGCGGGTCGACATCGAGATCCTGGGGCAGAAGTACCCGATCCGCAGCGAGGCGGGGGCCGACTGGGTCCGCCAGCTCGCCTCCTTCGTCGACCGGCGGGCACGCGAGATCCGCGGGGACGCCCCCGGACAGGACGCGGTGCGGGTCCTGGCCCTGACCGCGCTGGACATCACCGACGAGCTGTTCCGTCTGCGCGACGAACGCAAGGAGCAGGACGTCGACCACAAGGACGTCACGGCCCGTCTCGGCGCACTGCGGCAAATCCTCGATGCCGTGGTCCCGGAGAAGTAACGATTCCCTTGACCCGCCCGCGGGGCCGGGAGTACACAGGAGAGGCCCTACGCTGTACGTGATGCCGGGGGGAAGTTTCAACCTCGTTTAAAGATTGGGAGCCGCTCACGAGGGTGGTGCGCATGCCCCTCAGAAAGAGGGGAAGCCTGAAGCCCTCCATTTTGGCGCCCACCTGGTGCATACCAGGTTCGAAACACCGTCGGCACACGGCAGAGGTGGGGCATCTTCGTCTCTGGGGGCGCCCCGCCGCCGTCGGGTACCGGAAGTCCTCATCGTCGCCCTGCCGTCACCTCCCGGTCGCTCTCTCCGGTTCGTTGACATTGCCTCCGCGCGGGGCCTATAATTCGTCAACTTTAGCGGCCACTTGCCGCACGCAGGCCCAAGTGCACACGATCCGGACCGGGTCTCATCCCGGGATGGAGTGATCGATGATTGCCATGCCGTGGCTGGTCCTCCTGCCGCTGGTCGCAGTCCTGGCGTTGCTGCTCGGTTACTTCGGCTCACGCGCGGCCACCGCTCGCACGCTCGGCGACGCCGAGACGCGCGCGTCCCGGATCCTCGACGACGCCAAGCGCCTGGTCGATCAGGCGCGCACCGACGCCGACGCCAAGGGGCGCGAGGCGGAGTCGAAGGTCCGCAACGCGGAGCTCGAGGCGAAGGAGCTGGCGCTGAAGGTTCGGGCCGACCTGGACCAGGAGGCGCGGGTCCGGCAGCGAGAGATCCAGGAGGTGGAGCGCCGGGTGATCCAGCAGGAGGAGCAGCTCTCGCGCCGGCTGGACCAGCTCGACCGGCGGGAGACCGACGTGCAGGCCCGGGACCGGGCGGTCGCCGAGCGGGAGCGCAGCCTGGGCGAGAAGGAGGCACGGCTCGGATCCGCGCTCGAGGAGCAGCGACGCAAGCTCGAGTCGATCGCCGGGCTGACCTCCGAGGAGGCCCGCCGTCAGGTCATGGCCCAGGCCGAGCTCGAGTCCCGTCGGGAGGCGCAGCTCCTGGGCATGCGGCTCGAGGAGGAGGCGCGCGAGACCGCCCACGTGAAGGCGAAGGAGGTCCTGGCCACCACCATCCAGCGTCTTGCCCCCGACTACACGGTCGAGACCGCGGTGTCCATCGTGGACCTGCCCTCCGACGACATGAAGGGCCGCATCATCGGCCGCGAGGGCCGCAACATCCGGGCGCTGGAGGGCTTCACCGGCGTCGACCTGATCGTCGACGACACCCCGGAGGCGGTGCTGATCTCGGCCTACGATCCCTACCGTCGGGAGATCGCGCGGCTCGCGCTCCAGCGGCTGATCGCCGACGGCCGCATCCACCCCGCCCGCATCGAGGAGGTGGTGGAGAAGGTCAAGAAGGAGATGGAGCAGCACCTGCGCGAGGAGGGCGACAAGGCCTGCTTCGAGGTCGGCGTGCACGGGCTGCATCCCGAGCTGATCAAGCTGGTGGGTCGCATGAAGTTCCGCACCTCCTACGGGCAGAACTGCCTGCAGCACTCGAAGGAAGTGGCCTGGCTGGCCGGCATGATGGCGGCCGAGATCGGGGCCGACGTGCAGCTGGCCAAGCGCATGGGCCTGCTTCACGACATCGGCAAGGCGCTGACCCACGAGCAGGAGGGGAGCCACCCCGAGCTGTCGCTCCAGGTGCTCACCAAGTACAACGAGTCGCCCCAGGTCATCAACGCGGCCCTCTGCGGGCACGAGAACGTGGAGCCGGAGACCATCGAGGCGGTGCTGACCGAGGCCGCCGACGGGATCTCCGCGGCCCGACCGGGTGCGCGCCGCGACGTGCTGGAGAGCTACATCAAGCGGCTGGCGAAGCTGGAGGAGATCGCGCTCTCCTACAAGGGCGTCGAGCTCTGCTACGCGATCCAGGCCGGCCGCGAGCTGCGGGTGATGACGAAGGCCGAGCAGATCTCGGACCTCGACGCCCACCAGCTCGCCAAGGACATCTCCAAGAGAATCGAGGCCGAGATGCAGTATCCCGGGCACATCAAGGTGGTGGTGATCCGCGAGACCCGCGCGGTCGAGGTGGCGCGGTGACCAAGCCCCTCACCGTCATCTGCGTGGGCGACGTCTTCGGCGAGCCGGGACGGCGCGCGGTCCAGATGCTGCTGCCCAAGCTCAAGAAGCAGCACGAGGCGGATCTCGCGGTCGTCAACGTGGAGAACTCCGCCTCCGGCTTCGGGGTGACCCCGCTGATCGCGCGCACGTTCCTCGAGCAGGGGGTCGACGTGATGACCTCCGGCAACCACATCTGGGACAAGAAGGAGATCATCGAGTACATCGGCAAGGAGAACCTGCTCCTGCGGCCGGCGAACTATCCGCCCGGCACGCCCGGGGCGGGCTCGATCGTGGTGAAGGCCGGGCCCCACAAGGTCGCGGTGCTCAACCTGATGGGCCGGGTGTTCCTGCCCCAGCTAGACTGTCCGTTCCGCAAGGCCGACGAGGAGCTGGAGAAGCTGCGGGCCGAGACGTCGCTCATCATCGTCGACATGCACGCGGAGGCCACCTCCGAGTCGCAGGCCATGGGCTGGCACCTCGACGGGCGGGTGAGCGCGGTGGTGGGCACCCATCGCCACGTGCAGACCGCGGACGAGCGCCTCATGCCGAAGGGCACCGCCTACATCACCGACCTCGGGCTGACCGGCCCGGTGGACTCGGTCATCGGCGTCGAGCCGGAGCTGGCCCTCGGTCGCTTCCTCTCCCAGATGCCGAACCGCTTCGAGCCCGCCAAGGGCCCGGCCATGCTCCAGGGCGCGGTGATCCGCATCGATCCCGAGAGCGGTCGCGGGCTGTCCATCGAGCGTCTGCGCGTCCCCCTCGCCGGCTGAGCGCGCCGTTTGCTGATCCTGAGCGGCAAGGAAGTCGCGGCGAAGGTCCTGGCCGACGTGAAGGCTGATGTCGCCCTCCTGTGCCAGAAGACCTCGGTCGCGCCCACCCTGGCGGTGATCCTGGTGGGCGAGGACCCGGCCTCCCAGATCTACGTGCGCAACAAGAAGCGCGCGGCGGACGAGGTGGGCATCGGCACCCGGGACTACCTGTTCCCCCAGGGCTGCTCGCAGGCCGAGCTGCTCGACACGATCGCGGGGATCAACCGCGATCCCGCCGTCCACGGCATCCTGCTCCAGCTGCCCCTGCCCAAGGGCATGGACGAGGATGCGGCGGTGGCCGCCATCGCTCCCGAGAAGGACGCCGACGGTCTGCACCCGATGAACCTGGGCCACCTGCTCGGGGGCAAGCCCGGCGCGGTGCCGTGCACGCCGGCGGGGTGCGTGGAGATCCTCGACCACTACGGCATCCCGCTCGAGGGCGCGGAGGCGGTGGTGGTCGGCCGCTCCCGTCTGGTCGGCAAGCCGCTCGCCCAGCTGCTGCTCGGACGCAACGCCACCGTGACCATGTGCCACACGCGTACCCGCGACCTGGCCGCCCACTGCCGGCGCGCCGACATCCTGTGCGTGGCCGCGGGCAAGCCGGGCGTGGTCACCGGCGACATGGTGCGCGAGGGCGTGGTGGTGATCGACGTCGGCGTCAACCGCCTGCCGACCGGCAAGGTAACCGGCGACGTGCAGTTCGACTCGGTGGCACCGAAGGCGCGGGCCATCACCCCGGTGCCGGGCGGCGTCGGCCCCATGACCATCGCGATGCTCATGCGCAACACCTACCGCGCCGCCCTCCGCCAGCTCCTACCCCCTCTCCCTCTCCCCCCTGGGGAGAGGGCAGGGTGAGGGGCCCGTTGCTTCAGATCTATCCCTCTCCCCTGCGGGGAGAGGGCAGGGTGAGGGGAGTCTCCTTCCGGGAATCCCCACGCGACTACGCCCGCAACCTCCGCCATCGCCAGACCGACGCGGAGCGCAGACTCTGGTCTCGCCTTCGCGACCGGCGGCTCGTCGGCGCGAAGTTCGCGCGCCAGGTGCCCATCGGCCCATACATCGTGGACTTCTGCTGCCGAGAGCTCAAGCTGATCGTCGAGCTCGATGGGGGACGGCATGCGATCCAGGCAGCATACGACGCCGAGCGCACGGCGCTCCTGGAGCGCCTCGGCTATCGCGTGATGCGATTCTGGGACAACGAAGTGCTCGGGAACACCGAGGGCGTGCTGATTCGAATCGTCGAGACGCTGGCCACGCGCCCCTCACCCCGGCCCTCTCCCCGGAGGGGAGAGGGAGAAGGTCGCGTGTGAGCGAGCGGGTGGTGTGCACGGTCAGCGAGCTGGCGGCGCGCATCAAGGCGCGGCTCGAGGACAGCTTTCCCACGGTGTGGGTGGAGGGAGAGATCAGCAACCTGCGCACGCCGTCGTCGGGCCACGCCTACTTCACCCTGAAGGACGACACCGCGCAGCTCAAGTGCGTGCTCTTCCGCAGCCGGGGCCGCCGCGTCGCGTTCCAGCCCGAGGATGGCATGCAGGTCCTGGCCTTCGGCGGGCTCGACGTGTACATCGCCCGCGGTGAATACCAGTTGGTGGTCGAGCTGCTGGAGCCCAAGGGCGTGGGCGCGCTCCAGCTCGCCTTCGAGCAGCTCAAGCGCCGGCTGGAGGCCGAGGGGCTCTTCGAGGCCGCGCGGAAGCGCCCGATCCCGTCGTTCCCGCGCGTGATCGGCATCGTGACCTCGCCCACCGGGGCCGCGATCCGCGACATGCTGCACGTCATCGACCGGCGCTTCGCGGACCTGCGGATCCTGATCACTCCGGTGCGCGTGCAGGGCGAGGAGGCGCCGGGCGAGATCGTGCGCGCCCTGCGCGACTTGCAATCGGTGGAGGACCTGGACGTGGTGATCGTCGGCCGCGGGGGTGGCTCCATCGAGGACCTGTGGGCGTTCAACGACGAGCGGGTCGCCCGCGCCATCGCGGGCTGCCGGGTGCCGGTCGTCTCCGCGGTGGGGCACGAGACCGACTTCACCATCGCCGACTTCGTGGCCGACCTGCGGGCCCCCACGCCGTCCGCGGCCGCGGAGCTGGTGGTACGCGAGAAGCTCCAGGTGGCGGCCGCGGTGGTGAGTCTCTACGAGGCCCTGAAGCAGAGCATGCGACTGCGCCTGGCCCGCGAGCGTCAGCGGGCGGATACGCTCGGGCGGCGCCGCGTGCTCACCGACGCGGTGCGGGCGCTGCGCGATCTCTATCGCCGGCTCGACGAGATGGGCGCGCGCCTCACGCGCGGCGTGCAGAGCGGGCAGCGGCAAGCCGCCCACCGGGTGTCGCTGGCGACAAACGCCTTGCGCTCTCTCAATCCGGTGGCTAGGATTGCCAACGGCACGGTGCTCCTCGCGCAGCTGCGCGGGCGCCTCGCGTCCGCGGCGGTGTACAGCGTGAAGGTGTCGCGGCATCGCTTCGACGCGTCGGTGGGCCGGCTCGACAGTCTCTCGCCGCTGGCCGTGCTCGGACGGGGCTACAGCCTCACGCGGCTCGTGCCCGCGGGCACGATCGTCCGCCGCGCCGAGCAGACCCGCCCCGGCGACGCCATCGAGATCCTGCTGCACCAGGGCGCCCTCGAGGCCCGGGTGGAGCGCCTCAAGGAACGTGATGACCGACCTCAAGTTTGAAGCCGCGCTGCAGCGCCTCGAGCAGATCGTCGATCAGCTCGAGGCGGGCAATCTCTCGCTGGAAGAGTCGCTGCAGGTGTTCGAGGAGGGCGTCGGCCTGGCCCGCCACTGCGGGCGCTACCTCGACGACGCCGAGAAGCGTATCGAGCTCCTCACCCGCGACGAGAGCGGTGCGCTGAAGACGACGCCGTTCGACCTCGCGGACGAGGAGCGCGCGTGAGCTTCGACCTCGGCGCCTACATGAAGGTGCAGGCCGCCGCGGTCGACGTGGCGCTCGACCGCTTCCTGCCGCCCGAGACCCAGCGGCCCGAGACCCTCCACAAGGCGATGCGCTACAGCGTGTTCGCGGGCGGCAAGCGGCTGCGCCCGGTGCTGGTGATCGCGGGGGCGGAGGCGGTGGGCGGCACCGCGGAGCGGGTGATGCCCACCGCGTGCGCGCTCGAGATGATCCACACCTACTCGCTGGTCCACGACGACCTGCCCGCGATGGACAACGACGACTTCCGTCGCGGCGTGCCCACCAACCACAAGGTCTTCGGCGAGGCCATCGCGATCCTGGCCGGGGACGCGCTGCTGACGCTCGCCTTCCGCCTGGTGGCCGACAACGCGCGCACCGCCGACCTCGGGGCGATCCAGGCGGTGGTGGCCGACGTGGCGGAGGCCGCCGGGCACGCGGGGATGGTGGCGGGGCAGGTGGCGGACCTGGAGGCGGAGGGCCGGCAGGTCGGCGCCGACACCCTCGACTACATCCACGTGCACAAGACGGGTGCCCTGATCCGCACCTCGCTGCGGGTGGGGGCGATGCTCTGCGGCGCCACCGCGGAGCAGGTCCGCGCGCTCAGCGTGGCGGGGGCCAACCTCGGGCTCGCGTTCCAGATCGTGGACGACATCCTCGACGTGGTGGCCAGCTCCGAGGAGCTCGGCAAGACCGCGGGCAAGGACCAGATCCAGCAGAAGGCGACGTTCCCGGCGATCCACGGCATCGAGGCCTCGCGCGCCCGCGCCCGCTCCCTGATCGCGGAGGCGGAGGAGGCCCTGACCGCGTTCGGCCCGCGCGCCGAGCCCATCCGCGCCCTCGGGCGCTTCATCCTCGAGCGGAAGGCCTGAGCCATGTCCGAGATCCGTGCCACCCACGCCCGTGAAGTGCTCGACTCCCGCGGCAACCCGACCGTCGAGGTCGAGATCTGGCTGGAGTCCGGCGCCTTCGGGCGTGCCATCGTGCCCTCCGGCGCCTCCACCGGCAAGCGGGAGGCGGTGGAGCTGCGCGACGACGACGACAACCGGTACGGCGGCAAGGGCGTGCGCCGCGCGGTGCAGAACGTCAACGAGGTGATCGCGCCCGAGATCGAGGGGCTGGAGGCCGGTGAGCAGGCGGCGCTGGATCGCGCCCTGCTCGAGCTGGACGGCACCCCCAACAAGTCGGGCCTCGGGGCCAACGCCCTGCTCGGGATCTCGCTGGCCGCCGCGCGCGCCTCCGCGGACGACGCGGGCCTGCCGCTCTACCAGTACCTGGGCGGGCCGGGGGCGCGCATCCTGCCCGTGCCCCTGATGAACGTGCTGAACGGCGGGGCTCACGCCGACAACGGGCTCGACATCCAGGAGTTCATGCTGGTGCCCGCGGGGGCCAGCTCGTTCAGCGAGGCCCTGCGCACGGGGGTGGAGATCTTCCACGTGCTCAAGCGCCTGCTGAAGGACAAGGGGCTCTCCACCGGCGTCGGCGACGAGGGCGGCTTCGCGCCCGCCCTGGGCGGCAACGAGCCGGCGCTGGACTTCCTGCTGCGCGCCGTCGAGCGGGCCGGCTACCGTCCCGGCGAGGACGTGTGGCTCGCGCTCGACACCGCGGCGAGCGAGTTCGGCGAGCACGGCCGCTACCGCCTGCGCGCGGACAAGACCGAGAAGTCGAGCCAGGAGATGATCGCCTACTACGAGGGTCTGATGAGCCGGTACCCGATCTGCTCCATCGAGGACGGGCTGGCCGAGGACGACTGGGAGGGCTGGGGCGCCCTGACCCGTCGCATCGGCGCCCGCTGCCAGCTGGTGGGCGACGACGTGTTCGTGACCAACCCGGCGATCCTGCAGGAGGGCATCCGCAAGGGCATCGCCAACGCGATCCTGCTCAAGGTGAACCAGATCGGCACGCTCACCGAGACCCTGGAGGCGGTGGAGCTGGCCAAGCGGGCCGGCTACGGCACCGTGGTCTCGCACCGCTCCGGCGAGACGGAGGACGCGTTCGTGGCCGACCTCGCGGTGGGCGTCAACGCGGGACAGATCAAGACCGGCTCCCTCGCGCGCGGGGAGCGGACCGCGAAGTACAACCAGCTGCTGCGCATCGAGGAGGAGCTGGGCACCGCCGCGGTCTGGGCGGGCCGGGCCGTGTTCCGGAGCCTCGCCCAGTGAGGCGCCGCGCGCTGCTCCTGACCGCGTTCGGCGCCGCGACCTTGATGGTGCTGGGCTACGGCGGGCAGAGCCTCGCCCGGGTCTGGCACATGAAGCGCGAGGTCGAGAGCATGGAGCGCGAGATCACCACGCTCCGCGCCGAGACCGGCCGCCTCACCGCGCTGGTCACCCGGCTGCGCACCGATCCGGAGCTGATCGAGCAGGTGGCTCGGGAGGACCTCGGGCTGGTCAAGCCGGGGGAGCGGATCCTCAAGCTCCCGCCGTCGCCGCCGCAGAGAGGGCGCTAGCCCTCGTGGAGCTCGTCCCGCTCCTCTTCTTCATCGCGCTCTTCTTCAACATCCGGGCCTCCTTCAAGCTGGCCCTGGACTGGCGCGGGATGCTCATCACCACCCGGTTCGTGCGCGAGGCCTACGCCCGGCTCGGCGAGCTGCCCACCGAGGAGCGCCTGGAGCGGGAGTCGGCCGCGCCGGTCTTCCTGCACCTGGTGCCCGCGTTCCAGGAGCCGCAGATCGCGGTGACCGTCTCGGCGCTGGTGGCCTCGCGGTACCCGCACGGCCGCCTGCACGTGGTCGTGGTGACGAAGGAAGAAGAGGAGCGCGCCCCGCACCCCGCGATGGGGGTGAGCACCGGCGAGCTGGTCCGCCGCCTGCGCGAGACGCTGCCGCCCTATCAGCAGAAGCGCCTCACCCACGTGGCGATGCCGGGGCCCGGGCGCAAGGCGCACCAGCTCAACTGGGCGCTCCGGCCCGAGCTCCTGCGCGAGGTCCTGGGGGAGGAGATCGATCCCGGGCAGGTCTTCGTGGGCGTCAGCGACGCGGACTCGATCCCCGACCTGGACACGTACCGCTGGATCGCCCATCGCGAGCTGTCCGGGCAGGGGAGCCTCGCCTACCAGGGCATCCCGCTGTCGCTCGCCAACTACGATCGGCTGACGATCCGCGGGAAGATCTGCGCCATCCAGCAGTCGTCGATCTTCATCCGGGTGTCGATCGCGCGGCTGCTGAACGAGGTCAAGCGGGTGCGCCTGCTGGAGCGGATGACCGCGGGGCTGCCGCGCCTGGCCTGGATCATCCGTCCCGCCTTCGAGCTGCTCTTCCGCCGCGCGCAGATCTGCCTGGGGCACAACCAGTTCGTGCGCCTGGACCTGATGCAATCGCTCGGCGGCTTCCCGACCTCCGGGGCCACCGAGGACTCCACGCTCGGCTACGCCCTGGGCCGGCGCGGCGTGCTGATCCAGGCTCTTCCGATGGTGGAGGTGACCGACCTGCCCGAGACGTCGGAAGGCGTGATCCGGCAGAACGCGCGCTGGTACCTGGGCGTGCTGGACGACATCCCGTACCTGCGACGCACGTGGTGGGAAGAGCCGACCGCGTTCAACCTGGCCCAGCTGGTGCGGCACATCGCCAACAAGGTCGTCGAGTGGCCGATCGCGGCGCTGGTCTACCCGGTCACCGGCTGGCTCGGCTGGTACCTCGCGTACCACCACGAGGGCCATCGTTTCTGGTTCTACATGGCCACCGGCGCGCCCACCGTGTCGCTGCTCCTCACGGTATGGGTGGGCGGCATCATGACCCAGACCCTGATCCAGGACATGCGGCCGTACCTGCCGCGGCAGGTGGACCTGCGGCGGAAGAGCCTCCAGGAGCGCTTCCTCGGTACGTTCCGTTGCCAGACCTACTGGCTGCTGGCCACGCGCGGGGCGTGGCGCGTCCTGTGGGCGCTGGCGCGCCGGGGCCGCTACGAGCCGGCCAAGACCGACCGCGTCACCGGGCGCCGCGTGTACGTGCCGCAGCGCGCCGCGCGCAGCTTGTCGCCCGTGAAGGGCAGGCCCGGAGAGGGTACGTAGTCCCGCCACCGCGGTAACCGTTACCGCGTCGATTCTGCTCCGCGGCAAGAATTCAGCACGCCAATCGCGTTGTGCAGTCCCATCTTCTGCGCCGTCCGGCCGAGCCTGGCCCCGGGGGGGCGTTATATCCAGATGGGCATACCACTTGCTGCCCTGGAACCAGGTGCGGCGTCCGTATTGCGCCGCAAACACGACCGCGAAAAAAGGGGAGGCGAGATCATGATCAAGCTGGTGCCGGCCACGATCACATCGATGTCATTTCTGATGCTGCTCGGTCCCACACCGAGCCTGGCGGCCCAGCAGTGTGCCGACGTGGAATCCGCCAAGGTCGCCTTGAAATCGGCGAGCGTGAGCAGCTCGCGCGGCCAGGACGGGCAGTCGCCGCGCGACCCGCAGGGTGGGCGTCGCGACGGTAGCCTGGCCGGGGCTCGCAGCCAGGACGTCCAGTCGCCGCGCAATCAGGACATTCAGGCTCCGCGTGGTCAGGACGTGCAGTCGCCGCGGGGCCAGGACGTCCAGTCGCCGCGCAGCCAGGACATCCAGTCGCCGCGCAACCAGGACATCCAGTCGCCGCGCAGCCAGGACATCCAGTCGCCGCGCAATCAGGACATCCAGTCTCCCCGGAACCAGGACGTCCAGTCCCCGCGGAACCAGGACATTCAGTCTCCGCGCGACGGCAATGTCCAGCAGCAGCGTGCAGCCAAGCTCGTGAACGAGGCCGCCGCGGCGTGCAACGCCGGCAACACGACCCTGGCCAGCCAGAAGGCCCGGGAGGCCATGCGACTGCTCCGGAAGTAGCCGACAAGGGTGGCCGGTTGACTTGGGGTGACCGATCGGCTACATTGCGTGAGTCACCGCGGGGTGGAGCAGCCCGGTAGCTCGTTGGGCTCATAACCCAAAGGTCGCTGGTTCAAATCCAGCCCCCGCAACCATCAAGTCGTCGAAATCAAAGGGGCCGACGTCAGTCGGCCCCTTTGGTGTCTTCGCTGACTATGAAAGATTTCGACCGTTCGGTGCGCGGAGGCGCCGTGACGGCGTCCCTCCAGAACGAAATCGCGCTTTGGCGGGCCCTTCAGGATCGCCGAGAGCCCGCGTCTCCGAGCGCCACTTCATAGGGCACGCTGAGCACCCGAAAATCCGACCAATGACGCGGATTGCGGCGGCGCCTTGGGTTTCTCGGCGATTTGGATCAACGACCCAATGGGCCGGGGTTCTGCGATGCGGTGCGGTGCAGACTGGTGCATCATGGTGTAAGATTCGAGCTATGGCTGAGACAGAGCGAACAATTCGTCAAAGCGTTTCGATCCCTGCAGGCATCGTCAAGCGTGTCCGCACATTGGCCAGGACGCGGAAAACGAGCGCCAATCGAGTGCTGGTCGATTTGATCGAGGCCGGTCTGCAATCCAAAGAGGCCGAGAAGGAACGATTCTTCTCGCTCGTCAGTCGACTCACCGAGTCTTCGGACGCTGCCGAGCGGCAGCGGTTGAAAGAAGAACTCGCGCGGATGACCTTTGGGAGTTAATGCCGAAGATTCGGTGGACCGATCTTCCCGCAGATCTTCGCCAGCACCTCTTCGATCGAGTCGTGGATCGCCAGATATCGGCTGAGGATCTCTACAAGCTCAAGCTGTGGCGTGAGTCCGAGCCGCAGGCGCCGGCCGGTCTCTGGTACAAGGACTTCGGGTCGTTCAAGATTTGTGGCGAAGGCGAATTACCCAAGACATTCCTCTTGAAAGGACAGGCGGCGAAGGGCCAGTCGTTGTAGATGCCTGGAACCATGACTCGCTGGGAGTTCACTCGTCGCTTTCGGCGCGGCGCCTTCGGCTGGAAGTTGCAGCCGGCGATCGAGCGCGTCAGGCAAGCCGTGAGCGAGATCAATCGCGTCGCCCGGCGCGACCCAATCTTGGCCGCCGAGGGGGCGGTGCTGTTCCTGGAACGCGTGTCACCTGCACTCGAGCACGTGGACGGTTCCTCTGGCGCAATCGGCACCGCGGTGAACCGTGCGGTCGCCGAGCTCGCGACCGTCATCGCCGAGGCGCCCGCGGACACGAGGACGCGCGAGATGTGGCTCGAGCGCCTCTGGGAGGCGCACGCGCACGACGAGATCCCGTACATCGAGCGGCTCGGGGACTTCTGGGGCGAACTCTGTGTGTATTCGGAAATTGCCTCGGCGTGGGCCGATCGCCTCGTGCCGATCGTGGAGATGGCGTGGAGCCCGGATCCGAAGCGGCGCGGATTCTTCCACGGCACGACCGCGTGCCTCAGTGCCCTGTTGCGCGCCAAACGCTACGACGCACTCCTTGCCCTTCTCGAGAAAGACCCGCGCCCATGGTGGGTCTATCGGCAGTGGGGCGCGCGTGCACTCGCCGCGCTCGGCCGTGTCGATGAGGCGGTTCACTACATGGAAGCGCTGCGTGGATTCGACGACAACGCGATCGCCATCGCGGGCGTGTGCGAGGAGGTCCTCCTCGCGGCCGGTCGGGTCGAAGAGGCGTACCGGCATTACGCGATCGAGGCGACTCGCGGGACGTCATACCTCGCGACGTATCGGGCGCTCGTCCGGAAGTACCCGCTGAAGCAACCGGGCGACTTGCTCACCGATCTCGTCGCGACGACACCGGGCGACGAGGGGAAGTGGTTCGCCACGGCGAAGGAGGTGGGACTCTTTGACGAGGCGATCCGGCTCGCGAATTCGTCTCCGTGCGATCCGAAGACCGCGACGCGCGCTGCGAGAGATTTCGCTGACGGACGCCCGGAGTTCGCGGTCGAGGCGGGGTTGGCCGCGCTTCGCTGGCTCGTCGCGGCTCATGGCTACGAGATCACGGGCGCCGACGTGTGGGCCGCCTACGCGAACACGATGAAGGCGGCCGAGAAGCTCGGGCGAGCCGGAGAGGTTCGAGACAAGGTCCGGACGCTCGTCGCGAGTGAGACGCTCGGCGAGCGATTCGTCACGCGGATTCTTGGTCGAGAGCTTGGTCTGTGACGGCGAGCGCTCGGCCCCGATGGACGGAATCCACGCGCATGTCAATCACGTCTCGGGTTCACGATGCGCCGAAACGTCGAAGGGCGGTACGTCGAACGGCGGAAGTGCCGCGGAAGCTGTCGCGGCTGCACAAGCCGGAGACGATGTCGCTCGAAGCGTGGCAGATCGTGCTGCGCCGGCAAGTGGGCCGCGAGGAGACGTTCACGCTCACGAACGTTGGAGAGACCAACCCATCTTCTCGGAGTTCCACGTCACCAATCCGAAGAGCCGGAACACCTACCGGTTCGTCATTCGCGGCAGCAGCCCCGGCACCAATGTCTGCTCGTGTCCCAACCTCGCGACGAATACGCTCGGCACCTGCAAGCACGTCGAGTTCGTTTCAGAAGAAGTCGAAGAAGGGCATAGCGAGGCCGAAGAAGGGTATCGACTTGATCCGGCAGTGAGGCGAAGTCCTAAGCTTGCTGGATAGCGAGACGGGGATGCACTCTTGCTTGGACTCAAAACCCAAGCTCGCCGGCTGGCGCCGGCGGCAAGAGGAGGCATCCCGGTGGAGACGAGAATAGCGGCCTCGGAGCGGACAAGCCAGAAACTCAGTGAGCTGCTGACCCAGGGCGTCGCCGAGGGCGACGCGCGGAGCGAACTGATCAGGCTCGCGGTCCGGAAGATCGTCGAGGAATCGCTGGAAGCCGAGGTGGCCGGGGCCGTGGGGCGCGGTTACTACGAAAGCGGCGCCGTCCCGGGCGCCGGCTATCGCAACGGTTACCGGTGTGGACGGCTCCGCACCGCCGAGGGCCCGATCGACTACGGCGTGCCGCAGGTGGCCGGGCATCAAGCAACCGCACGTCTCCAAGGGCCTCGGGAACGCCACCCGAGGCGTTTCGTGTCTTCGCCCAGGTTTCGTTCGGGGTCACGCAGGTCGCGCGCCATTGCCTCCGGGGATCGGCTGCTTGAGGATCTTCGTCTCGACCTCGTACGCGCCGGTTGGGTGAGCCCAGCTCCATGTCCGCGGTGTGGGCCGCGACACCCGGCCAGTTTCCGCGGAGTCACCGGCGGGGACTAGAACTCGGCACGCACCGGATCCCACACGACGAATCGCAGCGCGCTCAGTCACGCGACATGGTGAGCGTGACAGGCTCCTCCAACTCGCGCTCGGGGTCGAACTGCGAACGCCGGGTGAGATTCAAGTTGAAGCCGTAGACGTGGAGCGACACTGTCACATCATCGCTGTCGTTCTGCACGCTGTGAATCGAGTCCGGCAGCATCATGACGACGTCGCCGGGACCGACCGTGGTCTCGCCGACTCTACGAAGCTTGGCGTGGCCCGGCCGCGAGCCGTCGTCCGCGCGCGCCCACACGACGTTGCGCTCGCGGCCTCGCACGCCGGCGACGACGGCCCAGGTGCCGTGATTGTGGGGCGCGACACCTCGATGCGAGGCCCACGCCGCCACGAAGACCATCAGCGAGTGATCGGGCTCCTCGTGCAAGACGTGAATGCCGAAGCCCTGGTTTATGTCGGGCTCGGCGTGCTGCGGCGCGAGCCAGGTCGGCGTGACGGCCAGCGCGTGCACGAGTGGCCTGAGCCGGCTCGTGATTTCGCGCGGGTCGCGTGTCTCCCCGGTGATTTCCCGCAGGTCCTTCACGAACCGATCGAGCGTGTAGCCCATTGTCATCACCTGGCTCACTGCGATTCGAGGAATGACTTCGCGCGCTGGATTTCCGGGCGCTCGGAGTCCATCTCGCGCGTCAGGGTGACGATCTGCGTGTGGTACGCCCGCGCCTTGTCGGCCTTGCCCACGGCCTCCGCCGCGCGCGCGGCACCGTCGAGATCGCGCTGGCGGTTACGGGCGGCGTTGAGCGACGCCTCGAACTCCACGGCGGCGACGATCCAGTTCTTCCGAACCATGGCGTCCTCCATGAGCGGTCGATTGGCCGCTACAGTAGCTATCGCGGATCCATGCTGTCCAATGCCGGCTTGTTCTGCTATTGATAACAAGCGGACATGGATCTCCGTCAGCTGCGCTCGTTCGTCGCGATTGCCGAGGCCGAAAGCTTCTCCGGCGCCGCGGCGCGGCTGCACGTCACGCAGCCGGCATTGTCGCGGCAGATCCGGGACCTGGAGGCCGAGCTGGGCGTGCGGCTGTTCGACCGCTCGAGCCGCCGCGTGCGCCTCACCCCCGAGGGCGACGACGTGCTCCGACACAGCCGCGACGCGCTGGTAGGGATCGACGCCCTCCGCGAGCGCGCGCGCTCATTGAGCGGCGGACGCGTCGGCATCCTTCGGGTTGGCGCCACGCCGCAAGTTCTGGAGAGCGTGCTGTCGGATTTCCTCACGCGATACCGGCGCATGCATCCGGACATCGAGGTGCAACTCGTCGAAGACGGCGCGGTGACGATTCTGCGGCTCGTCGAGGAAGGCCAGGTACAGATCGGCCTCGGCGTGCATCCGGTCCGCGAGCCATTGCGCGCCCGGGTGCTCTTTCCTGCCCGCATCGTCGCGGTCATGCCGACGTCGAGCCCGCTCGGACGGAAACGTACGGTAGCGCTGGGCGATCTCACAAGCCAGCGCCTGCTGGTACTCCGGCCGACCTTCGCGACGCGCCAGATCCTCGACGGTGCCTTCCAGGCCGCGCGCATCCATCCGCACGTTGCGCTCGAAAGCGGCGACCCGCACTGTCTACTGAAACTCGCCGCGGCCGGCCACGGGGTGGCGATCGTGCCGTCCACTCTGCTGCTCCCACGCGAGGGGGTCCGGCTCGCGCCCATCGTTGACGACAACGTTTCGCTCGGCTTCTGGGTCGTTGTCGCTTGGGACGCGCGCCGCTTTTTCCCGCCGTACGGCGAGCGCTTCATCGCCAACCTGGTCGATCACACGCGGCGCTCCTATCCGGGCGATCGATTCGATCGGACGGCTCCGGCGCTCCGTCCGATCGACCCCGCACGAGCAGGGGAGTCACTCGCGCGCGGGCTGTTGGTGACGTCACACCCAGACTTGACCCGGGAATTACCCAGGAAGTTGCTCCCAACGAGGGCCAAAGAGACCCAAAGGCGCTTACGTTACAAGCGGTAATTTACGAGGCGTTGTTTGTGGCGCGTTGGCTCCATCGACGATTTGAAAAGGGCTCATAACCCACTGCACCGGGGTTCGAGCCATCCACGGCGACGAAACAAATCGGGCACGCTCCGGCCAGCCGGTGCGGCGGCGGGGCCATGACCGGGCACTTTGCCGCTGCGATCACTTCACCGGCACGGTCAGCGGCGGCCCCTCGGGCCCAACCTGGAACAGGATGAACTTCAGCCGCGCCGAGGTACTGGAATTCTTCATGATCATCGGTTTGCCGGGAAGCTGATGGATCACTTGCCCCGCCGTGCCGGTTCGTACCTGGCCTTCCGTCTCCATCGCTCCCGAACCCTCCACGATGTACAGGAACATGTGCCCCGTGTGCTGGTGCACGGGGGTGGCCCAGCCGGGCGGAACATCATACTGACGCACGCTAACGACTTTCGGGTCGTCCACTACCAGACGCTCCTTGAAGACGTCCGTGATCTGGGCCTTGTCTTGAGCAGGAGCGGCGTGGGGATGGCCGGCCACCAGCGCGACGCCGAACAGCACCATCAACGTAGTGGGGATCGATTCACGCATTCGCTGCCTCCATTTCAGGGTCGATCGAGGGGCTTCGCGAGGATCGAGTTACCATTGGGCTCTCGGCAGCAGGTCGACCGGGAGGTGCCGACGATCACGACGACGGCCGCGAGCAGGGTGGTCGGAAGCATCGTCCGTGGCATATGAGCCTGCATGGTCGCACACTAGAGGAGAGTCTCGGCGGACGTCCTGCAGGTGGGCAGAAGAAATGCTGAAGAAAAGCTGAAGGCCTCGGTGAGCCGGTCGGGGAAGATTTACAAGTTCGGGCGCTTCCAGCTCGACAGCACCGGAAGTCACGGCCGCCAACGCAAGACGGCGCTCGGTTGTCAAAGCGGCGGTGGCGAATGCGAGCGTCGCCATAGTCGCTGGCTAAGAGTAGTTGACGTCCGTCGGCCAGGCACGCCGCGACACCCTTATCGTTAAGCCTTCGCGGATATTCGACGATCCTTGTCCGCCTGCTCACGACGCCAATTCCCTTCCTCATCGCAGTCCGCCGTCTGACGATGCTCGTCGTTCGCGCCACTCTTTCTTGCCACACGTCGCGGCATTCACCGGAACTGTCGGAGAGCCGTTCCCGCCCGTGCCGCTCCAGACTGCGCGACGTGTGAGCCCCATCAAGTGCGGCCGCGACACATCGTATCCGCCGCGCGAGCCACCATTGGTTGACGTCGCAGGTTCGTGAGAACGCTGCCGCGCGCGTGGGATGTCCGAAGCCATCGGCACATCCTATATTAGTGCATTAACATTGTGACTGTCTTCAATCGTAGGTTTACTTACATGCTATGCCTCTTTTCGAGCCGCCAGACCTGCGTATGAAGACTGTCCTCGTAGTCGAAGACAACGATGATCACCTCGAATTGTTGACAACTGTCCTTCAGGTGTGCCGCGCGCGGACTCTAGGGGCGCGGAATGTCGCCGCCGCGACCACGTGGCTGACGACGACGCGAGTTGATCTGCTCATCTCGGACCTGGCTATGCCCGGCGAAGACGGTCTTTCTCTAATTCGTAGCATTCGACGTAGCACCCGTTCTGAGCGCACACTTCGTGCGATCGCCATCACCGGGTTTCCCGAAGCGTATTCGACCGCGCGAATGCACGGGTTCGATGTTTTGTTGGAGAAGCCGATTGACGTTGTGGTTTTAGCTGCGAAGATACGAGAACTGTTCGGCCTGTAGGAGTATTCGGTCGCTACGGATCATGTTTCTGGGCGGAACCATTCCCGCGCGGAACGTCTATTTGCCACGGTGAATGTCGCGTTCGTAGCACTGGCGATGCATCGTGCAATGGCTGATGGTAGTGTGAAGCCTCGTCGAGTCGGGACGTGCGCGCAGCGGGAGAATTCTAATCCCGCGGCTATGGTAGTTGGCTCGCAACGTTGGCGGTCTGTTGAGCAAAGCGCGTGGCGGACCGTAAACACGTATCTGGACTCCTCAGGCAAGAGGGTGTGCTGAACGCCGTGGGGAGCCAATCGGGTTCGCGGACCTTGAATGGCCACCGTGTTTATCGGCTTCCCCTCGGGCGGCTCCCGACGTGCGAGTTCGGATTGCAGCTCACGTTGTCGACATCCGAAGCGACAGCCAGCTCAGACTGCAGTCGTATCTCCGGCCTCTGGTGTGGAGTGCTCACGCTCCGGGCCATGATGGAAGTCGCGCGCGGGGAGCCAATCGTGACAGCGGCCCTCAGCAGCCATCGGGCTTAGCAGGCTTTCCCTCGCGCCGGTCAGAGCCGGTTCGCCATCAGTGTCATGTGGCAGCCTCGGGTGAGCTCGTTCGTGACGCGGGTGACGCGGGTCAGACCGCCGGCACGGCGGCGAAGTCGTTGCCGTTTCGCCAGACCGCCCAGGCGATCCGCGCCAACTTGTTGGCCAGGGCCACGGCCGCCTTGTTGTGGCCGCGAAGGCGTTCGACCTGCAATGCCCACGTCCGCAATCGGTCCGTCGTCGGAGCGGTCTTCGACTTCGCGTGGTGCAGCACCGACCGCGCGCCGTGGATGAAGAGCATTCGAAGGTAGGTATCGCCTTGCTTGCTGATTGCCCCAAGGTGCCGACGCTGTCCCGAGGAATGTTCGCGGGGCGTGAGCCCGAGGTAGCTCGCGAAGTGCCGCGCGGAGGGGAAGCGCTGGACATCGCCGACCGCGGCCACGAGAGCCGTCGCGGTCAAGACGCGGATGCCGGGAATCGTGCGCAGTTGACGGACCACCAACGCCGGTTCGGCGGCCGTCGCCAATTGGCGCTCGATGGCACGAATGCGCTCCTCGAGCTCGCCGATCTCCCGGATGGCTTCTCCGAGTGCCACGCGGAGCAAGCCAGGCACGCCGGCATCGACATCTTCGAGGAGGGCCCGAACGTGCGGCCCGACATGATGAGCACCCGCCGGGATCAGCACGCCGAACTCCCGAAGGATCTCGCGCAGAGTATTGAGGCGTGCGGTGCGCGCGGCGGCCCACGCCGAGCGGAGGCGATGGAGGGCGGCCAGCGCTTGCTGCGTCTCCGATCTCACGGGCACCGGACGAAGGTCGTCGTTCCGGAACGCCTCGAGCAGCCCTTTGGCATCCGTGCGATCCGTCTTGTTGCGGAGAACGTATGGGCGAGCGGCATGCGGTGGAACGAGCACGACCTCATGCCCTCGGCTCTGAGCTTGCCGCGGCCAGTGGTGCGCTGAGCTACACGCTTCCATGATCACGGTCGCGGGCGGCCGCTCCGCGAGGAACTGGCGAAACCCCGCACGCGACAACCGATGGCGCTCTCGGACCTGGCCGGGGTGCTCTGACACGGCGACTTCAAAGACCGTCTTTGCCACATCAACCGCAATCGTCGTACGATTCATCGCGACTCCTCCTTCCACGCCGAGTGTGGACGCAAGGCGACTGTGGCACGTTGATGCCGTTTAAGTCGCGGGAGGAGTCCATCCCATCAGGTATGAATCTCGATCTGCAGGGGACTCCCGATCGAAGCGTCCGAGCGCCCTCGCGCGCTATGAAACGACTATGGAGTAAACCGACCGAGATGAGCGGAAAGGGAACAACGAGACGGTTCGGTAAAGCTGTGTCGTCGTTGGTGTGAGTCGGCTCGTCTTGGTTGTCGTGGTGGCTGGATTTCCCCTCATAACCCAAAGGTCGCTGGTTCAAATCCAGCCCCCGCAACCACCGGAAGCCCTCGGAAGATAAAACTTCCGAGGGCTTTAACTTTCTGTCTGCTGCCGCCCGACAAGCCGGTTTGGACACGGTTCGGACACGAACGCGGAGAGCCGCGCAGAAGCACGCAACACACCAGCGGGACGGCTGGTCGGCAAAGATGGGGAGCGACGGCCCTCCTCAAAGACCGCGGCTCGAGTGACAAGTGCCCCACGAAGGTCTCGTCCTTGGGGACGAGCGTCGGCAGGTGGGCCACCCATACGTGCGGAGCGCCATGGCCTGGGCCAGCGGTGAGCAGCTCGCAGCCATCTGAACCGCCGGCCGTCTGGCGCAGTTGACCGCTTATTGAGTTCGCTCCATCTACTACGTGCAGAGCCGTGAGAGTTGAACCGTCTGGGCAAACCAGAAAGCCGGTTCCTAACTGATTTTTGGTTGCGGTGGCTGTACGGGTTGCGCCGCAGCAAGCATGCTCAGAATCTGGGTTTTTCGCTCAACGACGGTTGCGCCTCGGCAAGATTAGGGATGAGCTGTGTCCGCTCAGCCTCACCAGGTGGCGGCGATTGGATGGGGCGCGGTCCAGCCGCGCGATCGCCCAGTGACAATGGCCATCCCGCCCGGGAGGGGCCTCGTGTGCCGCATCGCTGTGGTATATGGTCGATTTCGCCGACGATCGAAATGGAGGCGCCGATTCCGGTTGTCGGACCATCGATCGCGCGAGCGCGAAATAGGGGGCGTCCACGTATGGGTTACCCGATCGACGCCAACGAACTGGGGCCCGCTGACGTGCAGGTTGCAGGAATGGTTTACGGTGACAGACCTACAGCCTTTCAAAGTTCCTGGCATCGACCCCACCAAAGGCATCTGCCGCGACCGGGATGGCGTTCATGACGCGCGCGCGATGTGACCGGTACGCTATCCGCAAGGACATCGTCGCCGGCTTCGTCAACGCCGTCGTCAGTGTCCCCGATGGGCTCGCGTCGGCCACGCTCGCCGGTGTGAACCCCGTGTACGGGCTCTATACCAGCATCGCCGCACCGATCGCCGGCAGCGCACTAGCCAGTGGACAACTGATGCAAATCGCCACGACTAGTGCGTCGGCGCTCGCGACAGGGCGAGTTATCGGCGGATACCCGGCTGGCGAGCAGGACCAAGCGTTGTTCTTGTTGGTCGCGCTGATCGGTGTGTGGCTTGCGGTATTCGGTCTTCTCCGGGCCGGCCGTCTCGTCCGGTTCGTCTCGCATGCCGTCATGACTGGGTTTCTCGCGGGCGTCGCGATGCTGCTCATTCTCGACCAGGCCGCGCCGTTCGTTGGAATCAAGGCCGAGGGCAGCAACGTGGTGGTGCAGTTCCTTGATCTGTTAGCTCGCGCGCCGGAGTTCGGCATGACCACGATCGTGACGGGCAGTATCGCTCTGGCACTGGCTTTCGGACTCGGGAGGACGGCGGTTGGAAACGTCTCCTCGGTGATCGCGCTAGTCGTCCCGTCGCTCTTGGTGGTGTTGTTCAAATGGGAAGATGTCCAACGAGTCGCGGACGTCAGCCCCATTCCGCCCGGAATCCCGACACCGGCCTTGCCGAATCTGGCGCTCCTCACACCCGAGCTGGTCACAGCGGCGTTCGCCATTGCCGTAATCATCGCGGTGCAAGGCGCCGGCGTGAGCCAGAGTGTCGACAACCCCGACGATACTCCCGTGAACGCATCCCGCGACCTCGTAGCCCAAGGAGCGGCGAATGTTGCGAGTGGCCTGTTGTCGGGCATTCCGGCCGGCGGCTCGGTCGGGCAAACCGCGTTGAACGTAGCGGTCGGTGCCCGCAGCCGCTGGGCCGGAATTCTTGCTGGCGTGTGGATGCTGGTGGTGGTGCTCGTGGCTCGTGATCTGGTGGGCCGGGTTCCCATGACCGTGCTCGCCGCACTGATGATCATGTCTGGCATTAGCGCTCTGGATGTCCGCGAGGCCCGCTCGATCTGGAGCACAGGCGGATCCGCGCGCCTAGCCATCATCGTGACGTTCGCGGCGACCTTGTTCTTGTCGATTCCGATTGCGGTCGCAGCTGGCGTCCTTCTGACAATCGTGTTGTACGTGTCCTCTTCGGCATCGGACATCACGCTTCGAGCACTGAGGTCCCTGGGCGACGGCAGATTCGCGGAAGAGCCTCCGCCGTCACGGCTTGCGGGCCATGCGGTGGTCGTGCTCGATGTGTACGGCAGCCTCTTTTTTGCCGGTGCACGGACGCTCGCGGAGGTGCTGCCAAGTCCGGTGGGTGTATCGCGGCCGGTCGTTGTCTTGAGGTTGCGCGGGCGGCCCAGAGTCGGCGCCACGCTCATCGATGTTCTCGCCGACTACGCGGGGGAACTTGCCGAAACGGGAGGACGGTTGTACCTGGCCGGTGTCAGCGATCCGGTCGCTGCGCAGCTCCAAAGGTCCGGCAAGCTGGACATCGGAGGAGCGGTCGTTCTCGTGCCGGCCCGCCCCGTTCTTGGGGAGTCGGTCAGCGAGGCCCTCGAGCTCGCAAACAACTGGCTACGAGGCGCGGGGGAGAGGCCAGTGGAAGAGTGAGTTCGGTCCCGCGCTTTGAACGCGTGTCAGCCTCGTGACGGTCGCGGCTCGCGCCATCCTCAGCCAGGCCCGTGCGCTCCAGACGTCAGCCACGCTCGTGCGTCCGCCACCGCAGCGCGTGTGGACTCCAAGACGAATGCGGTCGCCTGGTGGGCCCGAACCGCGCCGCGCAACTTGTCAGAGCGGACTATCTGCTGATGAGCCTCATCACTGATGCCGGTTAAGTACAGCCGGCCGTTGGCCGCCGCGAGCTGCTCTGCGTAGCGTCCCAACACGTCGGTAAGTGTCGCCCCCAGGGTGCCTCGTCCTCGTAGCCGCACGATCGCCACCGGGCGATCGGCCCCACGGGCTACCGGCAGCAGCCGCTCGAATGTTCGCGCGCCGGCGTAGAACAGTTCCCCGTAGACGTCCAGGACGGTGATCGCGCGATCGAGCAGCTGTCTGGGCGGCGTGCGCTCCTCGATCCGCCCGTCGGCATGCCTGACCAGCTGGACGATGGTCACCGCGTTGGCGGTGCGGCTGAGGAAGAGAAGCGCCGCGAGCACTACCCCCAGACCGACCGCCGCTTGAATGGGCAGGAACAGCGTGGCAAGGTAGGTGGTGACTCCGGCCAGCACCGATGGCCACCCCGCATTGCGAAGCGCGGCCAACTCCGACGGCTTCAAGCTGCTCGCGCCCGCGACCATCAGGAGTGCACCAAGTGCAGGCATCGCGATGAACCCCACGAGATTGGGCACGCCGACCACGATTACGGCCATCCAGAGTCCCGCGAAGATGGATCCCCACCGGGTGGCGGCACCCGAGATCACGTTGATTGCGGTGGCGCTGAGAGAGCCGCCAACCGGCAGCCCACGGAAGAGGCCGCATGCCAGGTTCGCGGCGCCTTGCGCGATGAAGTCCTGGGAGATCCGTGTCCGTGATCCATCTCGGTTCGGCACGCTTTGGCTGACCCCGACACCCTGTACCAGCGTCACGATCGCCACGGACAAGGCACCCGTGACCACGTTCACCAGGTCCACCAGCGTGAACTGTGGGATGTGTGGCGTCGGAATGTTCCCGGCGATCTGTCCCACATCGGAGACTATCTGCACGTCGGCGCGGATCAGCGCGACCAGCAGCGAAGGGATCACCACCGCGACTAGGCGGCCGAAGCTCTTCATCCTGGTTCGCGGGAGCAGCAGCGCGAGCACCAGCGTGAGCGCGCCCGTGCCTAGCGCGGCCAGGTTGACGGCGGCGAAATGCACGAAGACGTCGATCGCTTGTGTCACACGGTTACCGCCACTCGCCGCGTACCCGGCAACCGTGGGTATCTGGCTGAGGATCAGGAGCGTAGAGATGCCGGCGAGGAACCCGGTCGTCACGGAATACGAGACGAAGCGCGTGAGCCGGCCGAGGCGGAGGACACCGAACAGCACCTGGAATGCGCCAACCAGCAGCACCAGCACGAACAGGGCATTGCTTCGGTCGGAGGCAGCAGCGCTGGCGAGCGATTGCCCAGCCGTGAGCGAGGCAGCGGCGGTGGTCGTGATCACCATGAGGCGGCTGCTCGACAAGAGACCGCCCACGAGGGGACCCATCATCGTGGCATAGAGGCCGTACAGCGGATTGACGCCCACGAGCACGCCGTTGGCCATCCCGTCGGGCACGTTCGCGACCGCGAGGCTGAGGCCCGCCATCGTATCGCGGCGCAAGAATGGGCCACCGGGCAGGTGGCGCCGCGCGTTTGCGACGGCCTCGCGTAGCTCGCGCAAGCCTGGCTGTTCGACCGCCGCTGACTCCGCGTCGGGCGGCGGCACCTCTGGAAAGTCGGGGATGTTGCTTCCGTACGCCGCGCGAGGGTTCTGAGAGTCCAGGCGATCTACTCCTTGACGAGCGCGGCCTCGAGCCGCTGCTCGGCCGGTATCTGGTCATCAAAATCAGGCGCGTCCTCAGGGATCTCGATGTCCACCCAG
>Ga0157372_10000590_pt1 | contig 39530 bp, 43 predicted proteins | sample C55metaG_FD_115307 | JGI IMG/M metagenome (GOLD analysis project Ga0157372, IMG submission 115307) | Corn rhizosphere microbial communities from Kellogg Biological Station, Michigan, USA - C5-5 metaG | ecosystem: Host-associated > Plants > Roots > Rhizosphere > Soil | place: USA: Michigan...
AAAAACGGGTAGTGGCGCAGCCCGGTAGCGCACACGTCTGGGGGGCGTGGGGTCGCAAGTTCGAATCTTGTCTACCCGACAAAAAGAGGAATCAAAACCTTTCAATCCTTGTAAATCTTATTGATTTTCAAGGATTTTTTTTTGACTTCAGTCAAATAAAATCAAAAAATATCAATATTTCAATGGGCAAATCAGTGAGTATTTTAGGGCACAAAGTTTGTACTCACTAAATAGCTCATAATCTATTGTAATCCATGTAATTGTATCCATTTTTTTGATACATTTTGAGAGGATTCGAAAAGGATTCGAATGTGCGGACACTGATAAACGTGAAGAAGGAAATCAAATCATTTCAAAACCTTTTAAATAAAATTTGTATGGGAACAACCACCTTTGCCATCAGCTTCTTAACCAGAAAATGTAAGGGCGATAAAAAAAGAGCAGACATCTATGCGAGAATCACCGTGAATGGTGAACAGAAGGAATCTTCAGTGAAAGAGCAGATTCTGATTTCTTCCTGGGATAGCAGAAAAAACAGGGTAAGAGGTAATACGATTGAAGCGCGATCAATCAACGAACATCTTGATAACATCTGGCAATCTGTTAAAAACAAATACCGGAAGTTGGTTGACGATAATAAACTAGTCACTGCTGAAACCGTTCGAAACGCATATCTCGGATTACAAACGGAGTTGAAAGGCCACAAAATGCTCGAACTGCTGGAGTACTACAAAAAGATCTGGGAATTTAAATTGAAAAACGGAGGCTTTAAGAATTACAAAACGACTATTAAATATCTGCAACTATTTCTTTCCCATCAATTTGAGTCTGGCGATGTGTATTTATCACAGATTGACGGACAATTTGCCACTAATTTTGAGCATTATATCAGGACAAGGCCAATTAAGGAACATGATCCATGTAAAGGAAACGGAGTCGGGAAACATATTCAGCGCTTTAAACGTATCCTGAACTGGGCAGCCAATGATCTCGGGTGGATGAAAGAAAATCAATGCAGCCACTATTCATGCCCCTTAAAAAAATCAAAAAGAAGAAAATTGGACATGACCGATCTGATTAAACTCGAAACGAAAGATTGTGTTGATCCAACTTTATGTTATGTAAAAGAATTGTTTTTAAATAGCTGCTATACCGGACTTGCTTTCGCTGATGCCATGGCATTATCCGAACATGATTTTGAATGGAATTTAGATGGTGTTGTTTGGTGTAAGATGTATCGCACAAAATCTTTCGAAGTAAAGATTTAATTCTATTGGATCCACATCAGTGATCCCGAGACAAAAAGCAACGATTGAATTGGCGCCGCGGCCGCGACCAACATGATAAAAGCCGCGCGTTTGCGCATAATGAACAATATCATTATTGATGAGGAAATAAGCATTAAAACCAAGATCATTAATGATCTGCAATTCTTTTTCAAGACGCTGTAAAGCGGGTTTATTCTTTTTTCCATAGCGTCTCGCAAATCCATCATAAGCAAGCTTGCGCAGCAGAATTTTATCATCTTCCTTGCTTGCACTGTAACTCTGCAAATTTTTATCTGTATCAAAATCAAAACACAGGTTGCAAGCTTCCATTAATTGATAGGTGTTGGTAACAATAAATGGATATTCTTTAAATGCCTGTAAAAGCTGAGTTGGCGAAGCAAAAATTTCTCTTTCATCGCCCTGTGCTTCTAATGGCAATTTTGATAACAGGCAATTCTTTTTTATCGAACAAAGTAGCCTGTGCAGATTGAAATAAGTTTTGTTTTGAAAAGAAACCGGTTGCAACAGCACGAGTTTATTTTTATGCGCTTTCCAATCGAGATTGATCATTTGATTAAGATCCCATGAGCGGATGCCAATCCGCTCATTTTCTTTCAAATCCGGCAAGGGTTTTGAACCGAAAGGATAGATCACAAAGCCATCACAAACATTATTAAAACAGGATGGATTTTCTGTGACAACAGGAAACGGCTTTTTCGCCACCAGGTGTTCGGACAGAAATTCGTGAATGAACTGAAGGCCGTCCAAATTGCGTGCGAGCAGTAAATACAAAAAAGTATGGTCATTACGTACCTCAACGCCCGGCACCGGTTTGATGTGATGCTCATTGCATAGACGCACAAAATCCCATAAATCACAAGTGGAATTAATATTGGTAAGCGTCAGGGAAGGAACGCCTTTTTCAACGGCAGTAAGCACCAGTTCTTCTGTAGAAAAGGTTCCGTAACGGAAACTGTAATAGGTTTTGCAATTTATGTACATAAATACAATGCTAATTATTTTAGCAAAATTTGAGTAAAAAAATGACTTTGCCAAATAAGTAAAATGGAGAATTATAAAGAGTGCAGTCTGAAAACTCTTAATTGCGCTTATTTCTGGTGCGAAAATTGAAAGTAGTAAGTCAAATGAAATAGTATGTTATTAGAAGAAGAATTCTGGAGAAGTTTAAATCCAACACCACCGGATCTGATTTTCAATTACGAATATCTTATAGGGAGATGGAGACTATTTAATAGCACCTGGAAAAAAGATGTTGAGGCGGGTTATGCATATAAGAAAATACGCCAAAGGATGCACCGGAGGTTATTGAAATTTACAGCGCGGATCATTGGAAGCAAGAAACACTATTATTGTGTAAACGCTACTTAAAAGGATGATAGACAAACGACGAAAATGGTGTACGCACTTTGAAGTGGTATAAATCGCAGTATCTTAATCTGCGTAAACCTAAAAAACTGTTTACGCCCCAAAGCTGTGTGCTATTAATTATTACAATAGAGGCAAAAAACAATCGCGCCACAGGAAATAATACCAATAACCATTTCTGCAACTAATTCATAAAATTATTTCAGATTATTACAAATCAACGGTATCATATAAATACATTTGAACATCTTCATTTCCTGGCACCAGTATTTTTCTTTCTGCAACATATCGTTTACCTATTTCAGTACTGAAAGCCTTCTGTATTGCATCAAGGCTATTAAAATGTAAATGCTCTATAAAAAATGTTTCAATATTACCGGTCGGTGATAAAATATTTCCTTTACTTGTTTCATATCTCCATAAACCGGGAAGCAGCTTAGCAAGGGGAACATGAAGAGTATAGTAGTGATTTTCAAACGCCGTTCTGTTTTTGGGAACTTTGTAAATCACTGTCATGTAGGCCATCGCTATTTATTTTTAAAATTTAAATTCAATTTTTGTTTAACGCTGCATAAGCCATTCCTAGTAGGTTCGTCTACTAATGTTGATGCCTTTTTTGACCGGAACAATTCCCGTTTCGGATATTCTTAATCTCTGATTGTCTTTTGTTCATCGGATTAATATTGTGTACACAATGCAAGTTACAGTCATAGTGAAAAAATCTTGCAGTTTTCATATAGAAGGAAGATACCTACTGATAAACGGCAGGTATGTGATGCAATACAGCAACTTCTTTCATTAGAATTTGTTAAGGCAAATGTTAACTCGGTTAAATCAGCTTTCCCATTTTTAAAAAACCCGAAACTCATTCAGTGTGCCTGGCAGTCAACGAACTTTATTCGTTTCAAATTCTTGCAATTAAAAAAATTATTTAACAGTTTTGCATTTTGCAAGGTGACCTTAGAAAAAGAACAATTAAGGAAAGAACAGTCTTCAATTACACCATTAAATTCAATATTATCTTGGAAAAGTAAATGCTAACGTTTTAGGTTTATGTTTGTAATGGTCAAGCCGGATTTGCATATCAAGTGAGCCTGTTACAGTAATGCTTACTCTGTAAAATTGAGATTTTAAAGGCCCCATAGAACCAATTAATCCTTCACTTGAATAGATTTCAAAGCCTCCAATTGTTTTGGAAGGATCTATTTGGTTATACCCAAAAGGTGATGATGGAGTATTATCCTGACGATGTACTTTCTTAAATTTTGTCAGGTCGTACTTTGGTATGCCGATTGCGTTATTGCTCATCCTATTTATTTCGTATCCTACACATTGGTAATATTCGCTTAACCTTACGCAGGGTGGCTAAATCCTGAGATCTTAAAAATGATCAAACGCCTTTTGTCCTTCTTCTTTTAGATTACGTTTATTGAAGAAAGCGTTGCTTCCAATTGACTTGTACTCTCAAAGTGTATGGTGTACAATCCAATCTCTGTGGCAGTTTCGATGTTATTTATATTATCGTCAATAAAAATAGTATCTTCTGCGTTAAGATGATACCTGTTGAGTAGAAGATGAAAAATTTCTTTATCAGGTTTAATTATTTTTTCTTCACCTGAAACAACAATTCCGTTAAATTCTTTAAAAAAATCAAATCGTTTATACGCAATAGAAATTGTTTCAGATGACCAATTGGTTAAACCATAAATTTTGTACTTCTGTTTTAGTTGGTATATTAAAGCCACCGTTTCCGGAATATCTGATTTTAGCATTACTTCCCACTTATCGTAAAAAAGCTGTATCAATGATTTATATTCAGGAAACTTATTTTGAAGCAAAGTCGTTCCTTCTGCAAGTGCTCTTCCCCTGTCTTGTTCTAAATTCCATTCTTCGGTACAAATGTTTTTAAGAAAATATTCCATTTCACTATCTTCTTTGAAATAATCTTTGTAGAGATACCTTGGATTCCAGTCAACCAGAACACCTCCAAAATCGAAGATTATGTTTTCTGTTTTCATTTATTTTTTAAACTAAAATACGAGTTATCCTGCTGCTTTATTTTCAACAACATTTTGTAATATTTCTACAGGAAAATAGTCACCGAGTAAAACAATTTTCCGATTTTCAACTTTTACCAATTGTAAGTAGGAATTTTATATTTACTATCATCGCTACTATTCACCTTATAATTCAAACTTAACAATTATCGTATTACGTTTTCGGCCTGGCGACGTTTATTCGGTTTGCCCTACTGCGCCAAGCAGGCTGGAAGCGATGACTACTTTCGCCCAATTTCAGTGATAATTTTTACAGTTGTCCACTGTTTATTCCTTCATTCATAAGAATTGGTGCGGACAACAAACTTGTATTTTCCTTAGTTATTATTTCTGTTAATGATTGTATCAACTTGATAACACTATTCAAAGTTTCTTTGTCTGTTATTTTAAAATCATCATTCACTTTTGTTTTAACGAATGAAATTAAGAGTTGTGTGTCCGCTGTCATTTTTGCCTCAATAATTAATAGCGTTCCTAAAAGGGAGTTGTGAGCTTTTTCTCCGGATAGGGAAGCTGTAATAAGTGCTACAGGCTTTTTAGAAAACTCCATTGATGAAACGGTCCAGTCAATAGCATTTTTTAATGTTCCAGGAACTCCGATGGCGTATTCCGGTGTACAAATTAATATACCGTCAGCTTCTCGTATTTGTCTGCGAAAGTCCGCCACTTCTACGGGAACATTTTCGTTGTCCAGGTCCTGGTTGAAATGTGGCAGGCCGGACAACCTTTCGAAAATTTTTACAGTAAATGTTTTTGAAGCCAGGGCGGCAATAGCATTTATCAAATTAAGGTTTGAAGAGGCCTTCCTTGTACTTCCAGAAATGGCTAATATTTTTATTTTGCCGGTCATAAGTTGTTTTTTTGTTACGGTCGTTCGGATGCTTACCGCTAACTATCTAATGTATGATGGACGGTAAACGAATTAATTACAATTCTTCTTGCGGCCTTTTTACTTTTATCCAATCCTTTTCCTGACAGGTATCGTTCTCCGATGAAGTAATAGTTGTGCGGAAATCACGGCTGGTTAGCGGTACCCTACTTCTTTTCAGTCAAAACCTGCTGCTATTAACTAATGTGTTTTTTGAAAAAATCACTTGCTACTTCAACAGCTTCCGATACCTGTTTTGGCCGGTCGTAAAAATCAAACTGTGTGCCTTCTGTCCAATGCAAAACTTTATCTTCATGTGCAATATCGTTAAAGAATTTTTTTGCGTTGTCAGGTAAAACAGCATTATCAGCGTGTATCATTATTACAGGCACGTGAATATTTTTTGCATTTGGCATTGGATTAAATGTTAACCAGCCTTCCCAACTTATTGCAGCAAATTTATCTGCACTCCATTGCGGGACTGCGCCACGATTAGAATTTAAATAATAATCGTAGTCCCCATACATAGCTGCGGATTTATCTGTTTTGCTAATTGAAGGAATGTATTCCACTTCTCCTGCTTCAGCAAACTTTTTCTCTGCTTTCCTGGCTTGTTTAATTCTGGATTGTACTCCTTCTTCGCCGCCATAAATTAGTTTCACTGCTTCTTCATCATGCAGCCACGCCGCAATAGTTGCAAAACCTTTTACTCTTTTATCATGTGCTGCAAGAGTTCCCATGTATCCAGCACTTGCACAAACCGCTGCCAAAAAAATATTCCTGGTATCAACACCCTGCACTGTTCCTAAATAAGTAATAGCATTTTTGAAGTCGGCAATTTTTGCATTTGGATTTTCCCAAAATCTTGGTTCACCTTCGCTTTCACCAAAATAATGAGGGTCAAACGCTAATGTAACAAATCCTTGTTTGGCTAATTTTTCTGCATACAAACCTGACATCTGTTCCTTAACTGTTGTCCATGAACCGCCGACTAATATCGCCGGATACTTTTTTGATGGATCAAAATTTTCAGGCGTATAAAGATTACCTGCCAATATAAAGCCGTCACTGTTGAATTTAATTTTCTGTCTTATTGTTTTTGATTTTTTGTCCTTTACATTTTGTATTGCCTGTGCCGGCAAATTTGTATTGCCGCTTTGCTTTATAAGATTGAGCTTATGTTTTGTAACTAGCCACTTATCATTCTCTTTTTTAAGTTCTGTTTCATAAGCTGCTTCCACAGTCCATACTTCATTACCAATAAAGTGGTCTGCTTTGCCAGTATAATGAAAATTGGCGATGTTGTCTTTTATCGTTCCCTGAAAATTGGAAAGCTGATGATGTGTTTTATCAAAGCCCGGAAGTACGGCAGCCCAGGCATTTGTAATTTGTTGTGGCGTTTGCGATGACGGATTACCCCCAACCATTGAAGTAAAATCCAATAATACATTTTCTGATATTCCGCTTTGAACGTTTTGCCAATTGCGTTTATCAGTGTTACTGAAGATGCTACTTATTATTTGAATAATTTTTTCTTTTTCCATTTTGTTTAAATTTATTATTATAACCGGAATTTCCAGTCAACGTTCAGTCTCTTAGCAATAATATATCTCCAGGTGTTGTTGCATATTTAAATTGATTTGACTATTTATTCCTGTGATATTGATCGTTGCTTAATATGCCGAGTCCATACCAACCCCAATACACTCTATGCTTTTCTATTAAGCCTTCATTGTTTATTTCCATTACTTCCATAAAATCCATTTGTTCGCCTTCGGGGTTGTTGCGAGGATATTCAAAAACAAGCAAATGACCATCTGAAAGATATCCATTGCGATAATATTTTCTTACCTCCGGTTTGCGGGCAGCAACTTCTTTAAATAAAGCATAGAGCGCCTTCTTACCTTTTATTTCGCCGCTATTATTTCCCGTCAGATGTGTAACAACAGGGCTTTCCAATACAGCATCATCTGAATATAAAGCCAATAAAGCATCTGCGTCGTTATTAGATAAAGCTTTATCCCATTCAATGTATATTCGTTCTATCATTTTATTATCTGCCATTGAGTTAATTTAAAATTTAGTGATAAAATATTTTCAGTCCTTCTATTTCCGTTTCCGAAATATCCTATCTTAGCGTTACTTCCCACTTATCGTAAAAAGCTGGATTAATGACTTATATTCCGGAAACTTATTTTGCAGCAAGTGGTTCCTTCTGAAAGTGTTCGTCCTCTGTCTTGTTCTAAATTCCATTCTTCGGTACAAATGTTTTTAAGAAAATGTTCCGTTTCACTATCTTCTTTCTTTGAAATAATCTTTGTAGATATCCTGAAGACCAGTCAACCAAAACACGTCCAAAATGGAAAATTATGTTTTCGGTTTTCATTTATTTTTTAGACCGAAATATTGATTATCCTGCTGCTTTATTTTCAATAACATTATTTAATATTTCTACAGGGAAATAGTCCCGGAGTAACACAATTTTCCCATTTTCAACTTTTACCAATTGTATATATGGAATTTTATATTTGCCATGATGAGCTACTATTTCCCCTTCTAATTCAAACTCAACAATTATCGTATTACTATCTAATGTCTGATGGATAATAATCGAATTATAATTACTAATTCTTCTTCCAGCCTTTTTACTTCTATCCATACCTTTTCTTCCAAACAGGCGGATATTCTCTCTGCCTTCTATTTTTTGCGGAATATTGCCGGTAGCAAAAGGAAATTCCCAAATTCCGTTTGCAGTAAAAATTTCTGCCTGTCCATCAGCATCATACCTTTTTACACATTCATGTAATGCATAAAATAATTCAATTGGTGTACTGGTTATATTTTTCATAACGACTATGCCTCCTCCATCCATTTTTTAAAAGCAGGGGCTACCTGCTGGCTTATGATTACAGGTTCCTCCAGTTCGGGTATATCAATATCAACCAATAATTTTACTTTTTGATATGCCTTAAAGCTTCTTATAAAATAAATATTGATGATATATTGCCGGTTAGCCCTAAAAAAAACAGTGTCATCCAGTTTTTCCTCAAGCTCAGTTAAAGTCTTATCAATGGAATAATTTTTTGAGTCTTTATCAATAACATACACTAATTTATTTTTCGTATAAATTGCAGCAATATCAAGCAGCAGCAATGCAATATTGGCCACACCTCTTTTAACGAGAAGCCTTGATTTTTTTCTCTTTTCTTGGGCGTGATGTAACAATAATTTTTCCAGTCCTTGTATTTCCAAATCTGCCTTTTCTGGTTCTTTATTGATGCCAGACATTAATAAATAATTATGGCCCTGACTCAACATGTTGATTGGTGTAACAATTTCTTGAAGTACATTTTTTATTACCATAGCATAATTAATTGTGATTATTATTTAAAAAATCGTTTGTCGGATTAACATTTGCTTCAGCTAATGCAAGTTACAATCCTGATGAAAAGATTTTTCAGCTTTGATACAGAAAGAAGATACCAACTGATAAACAACAGTTATGTAATGCAGTAAACGAAGAAATATTGATGATTTCTATTTTTTAAAACATCCAGAAAAAGAGCTGAATTTATTTTTTTGCAGTAAAGGGACAAATACAGCAGATTCCTATTTTCCAGGAACTCCTTTTTCCGGACAAAAACTACGGTTGGTTAAACTCAGCAAAACATAAAGCGATCCCTGAAGGGTCAAGAATATAACACGCTTCACCCCAAGGCTTTTTTTTAACTGGTACGATTCTAATTCCTGCGTATTTTTTTTTAAGTTCTAATTGTTTTATTTGTTCAAAGCATTGCTTAACGTCTTTCACAACAAAAAACAGTTCCGTATTGTTTATCCAATCTTCTACATCAGATGGTGAAAGATAAAAAGCAAATTCACCACTTTGAAAAAGAGCTAGAACATCGCTTATTACTTTTTCTTCAAAGCCAAGGTCGCGGTAAAAAGACCTTGAAACGTTGAAATCTTTTGAACCGACAAATGACCTTAGTGATTTAATTTCTAATTTCATACAAGAATTATTTATATCAGGCAGAACGGTAATTTATTTTATTGCTTTTGCTGCATTCAATCTGGCATACGCTTTTACATTATGCCCGAAAGTTCACCTAAATTTCAAAAACTTAGTTTATCAAATGTCCATTCCATCTTTTTTGAATTTCTATTAAGCCTTTTGCATCCGATTTAACATCGTACCAGGTCTTATTGCCCTGCAATATTATCTCGTAAAAATGCTCAGTATTGGATCGCACCTCGGTCACATTAAATATTGTTTTCCCTTTATATTTTCTATACACGCTATTATAATGCAATTATATTTCAACATGGCTTTTTAAATTTACAAAGAGGTCAACCCTAAAAACGTTGTCCCTATTTTTTATGTTCAGTTTGTAATCATCGTAGATAAGTTCCAATTGTCTTTTTACATTTTGGAGGCCGATATTGGCCACAGGTATAGTAGATTTCAGGTGATCAGTCGTGTTTTCTACAACCAGCTTTAAATAACCATTGCGCACTTTTAAATCTATGGAAATATACGATTCAAACCTTGTTTCGCTGGTACCGTGTTTGAAAGCATTTTCGATTAAAGGCAATAACAACATTGGAGTAATTTTGTAACAATCTGAATCAATATCTTTTTCAAAATTTATCGAGAGCCTTTCATTATACCGGATGGTTTCCAAAGCTATGTAGTCTTCCAGCATTCCAATTTCCTCATTTAATGTAATGTACTGCCCATTTGATTCATGTAATACAAATCTTAATAATTCAGAAAGTCGCATGACTACTTCCGCTGTGTCGTCCGATTTTTTTCTTGCAAGCGCGTAAATATTATTCAGGGTATTCATTAAAAAATGTGGATTTATCTGGTTGCGCAAGAACATTAATTCGGTTTCTAATTTTTGCTTTATCAGTTTTTTTTCCCGCTCCTTCGCTACGAGCTGTGTCCTTACCATTTTTATAATCAGCATCAAACCTGAAGAAAATCCAAAAAACAAGATGACAGAAGTTACTCTTCTCGGTTCTAATAGTGGAGCGCGTTTTATGGCGTAATTATACAAATAAGGAATCTCGATATAGTTAGAAACAGCCCTGATCACAACCGTGCAAATAAAAAGCATAGCAAAAAGCCCGCAAAAGATATAAATCAATTGAACTTTTTTTCTGACAAATGCCGGAATAGCGAAATAAACAAGATAGTAAGCAAATACAGCCTGCGGCAATAGGTCGAGAAGGGAAGTTCTTAAGTCTATAGAAATAAGTCGTTGAACAGAAAAGTGGAGTAAGGTCGCCCTATCCCAAAGAAAACCGATCCAGGCAAAGATGACAAGATATACTATCCAAAAGCCCGTGTGTAACAGTAATCTTTTCATGAGCTTATAAAGATCATAAAAATTGGCAAATAAAAAATTACCAGAATATCAACAGTATGTACTGTATGACATATTACATTTTTGTGATGACAAGCAGTAAAAGAATTATTGAGTCTTTTATAATTTTTAAAGGCAGATCTGCTAAGTACTGCAATAATTTCAAAGCCTTTCGTTGCCAATTTACTTTTCGCCGTTCTACAAAAAACTTTCAAGCGTGATCTCAATTGGAAGGATGGTAAGCCAATAAATTTTGAAGATTTTTGTTTTTTAAATGTTCCAGGATCGGCAAAAGAAGAATATTGGGTTATCGGAACGAAAAAATTTAGACTTTTGCCGGCGTCTATTTTCCTGCGCTTGAAGAATTAAGCTTCTCACTTAGCTCCGTTAATCCTGCTTTGCCAAACAATCGTCAGCAAAAGCGCAATTCCTATAATGTTTCGGAAGGAACACTCCGAAGTAAATTGATTGATTTATCCGCGTGCTTTATATTTAATCCTCTTTTAATAACGCTATTTAAGAGTAATAGAATTTTGCGTGACATCTTGAAAAGACTATCTGTGAAATAAACTAAATAAACGCTTTTCCCTTCTTTTAACCGCCAGAGCTGAAGTTGTTGATTTAGTGCATTAACAGTATCAGTTTGTGCAAATAATGAGAAATTTGATATAGCGGAAAAAAGAATGCCTACCATTTCATTTTTTTCATTTTTATTATGTACCTAAGAAGAACGGGACCTGAATTTGCTTTAAAAATAGAACAGGCGATAGAAATCGCCCGTGATGCGTATTTTCCTATACACATGAGAAAACTTTAGTATTTTAAAAAAAATTAAATTACTTTAATAATCATCTTCTGCGAACATGGTTCTTTCAACGCCATTCATTTCATAGATGAAACCGGGATTGTCTGAAAATTCAATTTTAAAGTGAATACTATCTACAATGTTTCCGGATCTCGAATGTCCCATCTTTGGAAATATTTTTCCATCGGTTATGTGAGCGCTTTTTGGAAATGAAGAACTGCCTGGAACAAAATAATCATTGGCAGCAGAGTCTTCAGATGAAAAAGTGAGCGTTTTATAGTCTACGGTAGCCTTCACTTTGAAGCCGTACCCCATTTTATAATCATCTACCCAAATCTGACTATCATTTGCAGAAGTATTATAGGTTGCCATTTTAAGGTGACCTATTCCATAGTAATCGGAAATCCCTACAGAATCAAGAGTAGCCCACCATTCGTTTGCGACCTTTACGGCGGAAGTAGCACCGACGTCTTTCAATTTTTGGCAAGAGCTTGTTACAAAAATTATTGTTATTGATACTAAAAATATTTTTTTCATATTAATTCGAATTGTTTTTAATTATTGTTTTACAAAAGTCCTCAAACCTGTCCCATATGTGGGATTCAGAAATATCCAGGAGTACTGATCAGGTGAACCAGGAGTAAATGTTTCACTTTCTGTGGAAGAAATACTACCATCACTTGCAGGTTGTGAGGGCGCATGAATAGTATATCCGGTAGGATTTAATACTATAATCGATAAATTTTCTCCAGCGCCCGCTCCACCCGGATTAGTCACCAAATATGTTCCGGGAGCCAATTTTTTCCATATTGCAAGTTCTCCAGTAGCGCTTCTTAAATAACTTCCTGAAAGATCATGAGCATTTGCACTCGCGTCGGCAGAGTAAACAACTACTGTACGATAGGTGTTGGCTGAATAACCATCACTATTTTTCGCAGAATATGTTATGACATAAATTCCATCTTGGTTTGTATTAGGATTTCCGGAAGCAGTAACCGGCACGTCAGTATTTCCCGCCTTAGCTGTAACTCCAGGATCAGTAAATGTACCACCATTTGGCACCAAAATCCTTTGGTCCCCAACCATAGCTAAAATTGGAAAATGTGTCACTTTTGAAATACCTACTCTGTCAGCAGTATTAATAATGGGATCTTTTTTACAAGATGCTAACATAACAATAGCTATTGCAAGAATCGAAAACGAATATCTTTTTTTCATGCTTATTGATTTATAATTTAATAGTTTATTTGCCCCACCATACAGGAGTAGTTATAGGAACTTCGGTTGGTGTATTGGGATTAGTTGATCTTTCTACATCAGGGAAAACAAGTCTTTTAGGTAACTCACCAGGAGGTAAAATAGAATTTTTAGAAACGACAAACTCTCCAGGGACGTAAGAAGGATCTGTTGAATACACAGGACTTGTTTTTGGATATCCTGTCCTATTCTTTTCAAACCACCCCTCAATAAAGTGGACGCCATATGGAAACGAAGCCCACTTTTGCATGATGATCGCTTTTATATTCTGCTCCATTGTTCCTGACGGATATTCATAATTGCCTCCGGCAGCAATAAAAGAACTTCCATCTTGTCCAACAGAAGCGAAAGCTGCCAATACTCCCTGGTTATACAATTCTTTGGCTCCAAGACCCTCAAAATACCTTTCCCGAGCTTCTGCCTGCAAAAAATAAGATTCTGCTTCTGATATAAAGACCACCGGATCCTTCGGACTTTCCTTAAATACTGCAGCACTATGGGCGGTAGTAGAAGGGTTTAAAAAATCTCCCTGGTCCAAAGATCCGGCTGAAGCGCTTCCGAAGAAGGTTATCAGACGCGGATCATTATTAGATTTTAAGAAACTTGCATAGGTAGTACTTGCAACCAGATTACTTGCGGTATTCAATTGGCGAATGTTTTGTTCATACATTGGGTTAGATTGACTAGCCGCATCAATGAAACCACTAACTTGCGCGTCTTCCCCTAAAAATTTAGCATTTCTTGCATATAACGCCTGAATACCAGCTTTTGCCTCTTCCGGTTTCGCATTAGTCATTCTTAGGTACAATTTCAATTCCAAAGTATTCGCAAATTCCTGCCACTTTTTTATATCACCGTTAAAAACCAGGTCCACATTCCCTACCGAATTGTTAGGGTTGAAATTCTGGTTTAAAGCTGTATCAAGTTCAGAAATAAGCGATTTATAAATGGAATATCCGTCATCAAATTTTGGTGTAAGATCGGCTGGACCTTGCAACGCTTCTGAATAAGGTATTTGATCATAAAGATCAACCAGTAAGGAAGCTGTATATGCCTTCATTACTGTACCCATTAAATAAAAATTCCAATCCTGGCTTTCCTTTGATTTATCAATTACATACTGTTGGTTTTTTAACCCATACGTATATAAAGTCCTGTAGGAAAAGTCGCCTATTCCATCTGTACTTTTTATATCATATCTGTCAAATGACTGGTACTGCACTGCCAAGGCCGCCTGGGTAAGGTATTCGCCTAAAATCCCACCCAAGATTCCCAGTTGCCCTCCCTCTACCCCTGCAACCGCCATCACACTGACTGGAAATACTAGTTTTGGTGATCCAACCTCTAAGGATGGATTATTTGGATCATGATTTATATCAAATGTTTTTTTACATCCTGTTCCAGCCATAAGGAGGAACATAAAAACGCAGTATAAAATGATCGACTTATTTTTTATTTTTTTCATCTAAATGTTTTTTTATTTTTTTGGACAGGTTATTTTACCACTTGTATGGTTTTTAAAAAATGATTAAAATCTAAAAGCTTGCCTTTACAGCTACTCCAAATTGCATTGAGGTTGGTGCTGTTTCGAATTCACCTAATTGGCTTGAAAGGTCATTTCCGAAGTTGGAGGCTTCAGGGTCAATGTAAAAATTTGATGCAGGAGTCCATATTAGGATATTCCTCGCGTAAATACTAAGAGTTAAATTATTTGCTTTTATTTTTGATGCAATAGTATGAGGAAGAGAGTAGGACAGTGAAATACTTCTTAGTTTTAAAAATGATCGATCAAGAATATCATTACCAAAAGCCAGGGCAGGGTCGGAATTCTCAGGCCAGAAATTGCCAAAATCACTTTCCGTTACTGGAGTCGTATTCTCTGCATAAACAGGTTTGCCATTGCTATCGACTCCTTTTTGTACTACAGAATTAGGGAGTATAAATGGACGCCTGTCATTATAAATAGTAGGCCGTCCGTTTCCAACAAATAAAAGCTGCTCAGCTGTTTTGCTATAAAAAACGCCCCCTTTGCGATAGTCTAACGAAAAATTAAGACTCCATTCTTTGAAACGCAAATTGTTAGATAATCCCATAGAAAAATCATTTTCCGCATTTCCGTAAAATATCCTGTTAGTCGTTGGTAGAGGCATCCCTGTTACTTCACTAACAATGATTTTCCCATCAGGAGTGCGTTGAGGGCCGAAAGCATAAATACCACTCACAGACTGTCCGGGTACCGCATCTAATTCAACTCCATTGCTAATTCCGAATATGGTTACTTTTTGCAGGCCAGAAGTTAAATGATCCACTTTATTAACGTTTTTTGCAAAGTTGTAGTCAAGATTCCAGGAAAAATTTTTTGTCTCTATCGGTTTTAGGTTAAGCCCTATCTCCACACCCTTGTTGGTTACCAACCCCAGATTTTGTACAAGGGAAGAGTAACCCGAACTCGGAGCAATAGGCACATTAAAAATTTGACCGTTTGTTTTTTTATCATATACAGCAACGTCTAACCCTATCCTGTCGTTCAAAAAGCGTATTTCCGCTCCCAGTTCTGCTTCTGTAGTGATAATTGGCTTTAAGTTAGCGTTGGCTATGGAATTAGATATTTCAAACGAACTTATCCCATTAAATGGGAAATCAACTGAGCTAAACGGAATCGGAACTGAACCTGCAATTAACGAAGGATAAATCAGGTAAGGTTGTGGACTGTTTCCTGTTTGGCCATATCCAGCCCTAAACTTCAAATACGAAATGGGCGACATACCCAGGTTAAAGGTCCGTGAAACTAGCCATGAAAGGTTGGCACCCGGATAAAAGAAATGATCGTTATCAATTGGTAATGTTGAAGACCAATCATTGCGCGCATTAAGTGTCACATACAATTGATCTTTATAACCAAGCGTTGCAGATGCATATAGACCGAATAATCTTTGCCTTGATTTACTATCGGAAGTGATTGGTGGCTTTGTAGAATTAGAAAGATTGTAAAAGCCAGGAACAAGCAGGTCAGTAATACCAGAAAAAACTGATTTTGCATCTGCCTGCGAATAGTTAGCACCAGCAAGTGCATCAATACTAAAATTATTAATATTTTTATTATATTTTAAAATGAAATCACCATTGATGTTTCCAAAATAATTATTTGTCTCTGTAACAGATCCTACATCAGGAGTTTTTGAAGCTCCTTCTGTATTTCCTCCTGCATTCCAGCTTCCGGGTGCAGCGGCGTTAACCGCATTGTATCCAAAGCCCCTGGCATTCCTCACATCCCCACCGACACGAAGTTGTGCAGCAAAAGAATTGGTAAATTGATATTGCATATCTAAACTTCCAAAGAAACGATCTGAGTTTTGTGAATTCCCATTTTCATGGATCCCATAATAGGGATTTTCAGCATAAGGAGTAAAGTAGCTGTTTACATCAAAAAACTTATTGGTGTAATCCCTCAAATCATGGATGGGAATGTCAACAGGAATTTGAAGTAAATCCTGGAAGATCGTTGAGCCGCTACTGCTTCCCTGTCCAGTGGCTGGTTGCCGAACTAATTTATTGATATAATTGAAAAAACTGTTGAAGCTAAATTTACCGAATTTATTATTTGTTCGTAACGACAAAGTATTTCTCCCCAGATAGTCAACGTTACTTGGAATAACGCCATCACTTTCCACATTTCCATAAGAAAAATAAAAAGTAGATTTATCACTTCCGCCTGAAATGGCGATATTGTTATTGAGTTCCATACCGGTGGTATAAAAATCACGGATATTGTCCTTTACAAAAGAAAATGGTTTTATCAATTGTGAATTATCTACAACTGCTCCCCAAAGTCTATCATTTCCATCAAGCCGCGGTCCCCAACTACCATTTTCACCTGGAATAAAAGTAGCATTCCATCCTTGTCCAAACTCATCTTGCATAATTGGCAACTTGCCAACTTTGCTAAAATTGGCGGAACCTGCGAAGTCAACATGCAACTTACCTGCTCTACCTCTTTTAGTCGTTATCATTATAGCACCATTCCTGGCTGCAGAGCCATATAATGAAGAGGCAGCCGTTCCTTTAAGTACGGTGATACTTGCAATATCATTTGGGTTAATATCACCGGCACTATTTCCAAAATCATTTTGTGTAGTAAGGCCAACCGATGAAGAACCCTGTCTGCTATCAGTGAGTGGAACACCATCAACTACATAAAGGGGTTGATTACTTCCTCCAGCAATTACACCATAACCCCTTAATATTACTTTTGTTGAAGATCCGGGGCCACCTGTATTCGAGATTTCGGCGCCTGCGATTTTTCCAGACAGAGCATCCAAAGCATTGACATTGGCATTGCGGTTAATCGCTTCACTACTGAAGGTTGCTGTGGAATATCCAAGTTTTGCTTTTTGCGTGGTTTGTCCTAAAGCGGTAACAACTACTTCTTGCAAAATATTTGATTTCGCCTTAAGCATCACTGTAATTTCATGTTGTGATCCTACAGTAGTTTCTGATTTAGTAAAATTGGTAGCACTTACCTGAAGGACATCTCCCTTATTTACAGTAATCTTAAAATTCCCGTTAGCATCTGCCGTTGTACCATGGGAGGAGCCTTTCACTAAAACAGAAGCTCCGATAACCGGATTTCCATTTTGATCGATTACCTTACCAGATACAATATGGGTTTGGGCAAACGCATAGGTTCCAATAAATACCGTGATTAAACATAACATTAGAAATTTTTTCATTACACTTTTAGTTTTAAAGTTTTTATTTTAATCCTAAGACAATAAAACAAAGTGAAACGCTGGTCGGGTTTTACAAGCTCTCCCCTGAAGTGTGAAAGTTGAAGCTTGAGATCAATATTTCAATTGATGAAATAAAGAAGAAGTACTATGATAGCAGGATTATTTCACGGTTTACATTTTAAAGATAAGGAACAATTGAATTTTTTTTTAAATAAAATGAAGAAAATAGCTAGGAGATATTGGGGGCTCTCGGCAATCCTTTTAAAAAATCGGTAATAAATCCAGCAACGGTTTTAATCTTAAAATCGTGGACGAGTTCAGTATTTATTTCCTGGGTATCTTTTTAATTGCTCAAAGTTTGAAGATTCATACTCCTTTCGATATTGTTTCTATTGTTTTTCAATATAAAAAAGGTATAAGCATTTTCGTTCTCTTTGCATAATCTTCATATCCTTTTCCGTATTTACCTTTTAAATATTTATCGAGTTTAGGTGCATTATAAAAAGCGAAAAAACAAAACAAAAAAACAGGAATTGTTATTGAGTACCAATTCCTTGTAATAATAGCATAGGCCGTCACCCATAAAACATCTCCGAAATAGTTAATGTGGCGCGAATATTTGAAGAATCCACCTGTATAAATTTTCCCTTTATTTTCCCGATTCTTTTTCCATCTGTTCCTTAATATTTCGCTACCAGTATTCAAAACACATCCTACTATAAAAAGTAGGATAGCAAAATAATCAAAAATGTCAATTGGTTTGTCAACTGGTAACACAAATAACGGGTACCCTACAAAATATAAAGCAAAGGCAAAGGGAATACTTACACTTTCTTCCCATGGTATTTTTCTTTTTAACAGGACAACCATCATATAGGCAAGCCTGAAGAAAATGATGATGTTGAAAGTAAAAATAATGATTCTTCTATCAATATTTCCGGTCGCATTGTGTATATGAAAATGCTTTTCAAAGTAGGCTCCGCCACTTTGAAACAGAATCCAATAAGAAAGCCATAAAATTAAAATTTCGATTACATGAATCGTTATTTTCTGGGGGATGCTTTTACTGTTTTGCCCGTATAATTCCATTCGTTCTTTGTTTATGCAAAAGCTTAATTAATTAGGTTCACGCGCTTTACAAATGCTCTAAAAAATTATTTCTTTGTTTTCCAAAATAGAGTTAGGTGGTATCTAAGTTGTAAACCTCAGGCCGAGAAAGAGCAAGTGTGCCGTTTATTGATATCTATTCTTATAATTCCTTCACCGTTCGTCCTAGTTAATTCTATAATATTCTGAGATTATAGAAAACGATTTTTTGGGTTTCCATTTGTTCTCACCAATTGATTTTGTAACAGCAAAACTTGCTTTGTCATAGTCCAAACCAGGGTTAGAACTGTAAGTTAATTTTTGCTCATAAAAATCAAAGATAAATGTTGCAGCAACTCCTTCTTTTTCGAAAGTTTGGAGTAAATCAGCAATATAATCTGCCTGGGTTCGCTCATCTCTCTCCCGTTTTTCTTTAAACGTTGGTGGTTCAGTTGTGGTGTCTAAAATCGTATATCCCGTCGGGCCTTTTTTGTCGGCGCCGAGATAGGTACAACATCCAAATTCTGTAATCGCTAACGGCTTTCCTTTCGATTTCATCTTCCTGATTATTTTGTTGAAAAAGGATTTATTGAAAGATGCTTTGTAAAGATTCACAGAAACAAAATCAAAATTTGTCCAATCAACAATTTCCCACATTGCAGATGCGTAAGTTACTTTTCCTGAAAAACTTTTTCTTACCATTAATAACGACTCATCCAAAAAATTATCAAGGGCTTCCTGGTATTTAGGTTTAATACCAAAAGCCTTTTTTATAAAGAAAGAAGGCTTGGAAATATTTCGAATTCTGTCATAAATAGTTTCTCCCTCTAAAAATCCTTTCAAATCTATAGTCGCTTCTCCGGCAATAATAAAAACAATCTCTTTGTCCCCATATATTGATTTGAGGATTTCAACTTCTTTTGCAATTTCTTCTAAAAAATTAATAGTTGTTTGTACATCCTGATTTATCAGGCGCGGCGATAGCCACACGTTTAATCCTGATTTTAAAGCTTCTTCTGTCGCTAAAATCAACAGATCTTTTTTTGTTCCATAAATTCTAACCGAATTGCAGTTTAGATTGTTTTTAATTTCAAAAATGTCTTTTTCAATTACCTCACGGGTAAGGCCTGAACGTGAAAAACTTCCGGAAGTATATTCTGTGCCGACATCGTATGTGATACCTTTATATTTCATTGAAGTTTTGTTTTTGTTAGAAAGATATGAACACACGGTAATCGAAAATAAGTCCGAAACGAAAGGGCATAATGAAAAACCGAGCGAAATTTATACCATGCTTATGCAGGCTATGAAAGGTGAAAATATGAATTACGCTTTTTTGTTATTTTACTATAAATAAAATTCACTATTTTGAGCCATTGCAGCATCGCTCCCGCTTCTGCCGATACCAGGTTCCATAAAAACTTAATTTGAGGCCATATCTTTATTATTGGAAATACTTTCAAGTTATTTTTCTATATTTTGTTCCAATATAATCAACAAAGTCTGGTTCAATTCCTTGTTGTCGAATGATTGTTTGTATTTGTGCCCGATGATGTATTGAATGGTAATTCAGCTGTAATGCTATGTCTTGAGGTGTTGCAGCCCAAATTTCACCGTCAAAACCAATAAAAGTAACTTCAGTCGACAACTCCACGTCGGTTTTTGGCTCGAGGTAAGTAATCCAAAGGTCTAAACTTTTAGTCCATTCTTCTTTAAGTATGTCAAAATTATAAACAGGTTCCCACCAGCTCATTTCTTTAGCTTTTGGCGTCTGTAAAATTCTTGCCATCCATTTATACTGACAATTGATCAAATGGCTAAAGAGTTTTACACTTTCGAGGTTGTCATTTAGTAGTTTGATTTTATCCAGTAACTTTGTGTTTGTGCTGTCATTGTATTTAAAAGTTTCTATCAAATAATCTTTCATTTGCATAACCTAAATTATTTTATGTTTAAGCAGCCGATATCGGATTCCCGTTAATAGCCGGTATAGGAACTTTTAAGGCGAGAATTTAATTACAATGTCTTAATAAAGGTATCAAAACTCATTTACTTCCAGTATTTCAAAAGAACACCCTCAAATGTCTTTTAAAGTTTTTCGAACTTCCAAAAGTTCTTTAAGTTTTGGTAATACATTATTCCAAAACTGCTCCGACTCTTTATATTTTTTTTCGTTGTTTGCATAATCATCGGTCACGCACAATTCTGTTTCCCCGTTCGTTAAAGCAAGTAACTCATACGTTATGACCGCATAATTCGATTCAATATCTTCTTCTCCGTTATTAGGATTAAAGTCTGAAATTTTTAAAAACTTATTTGGCACAACTTCCAAAACTTTGCCTACCCGGCTATAATCTTTTCCATTCTTTTTTAAAATCCAAAGAATAGAACTTCCTACTTTCCAATCAGATTTAACTTCGTAGCCGTACATGTATTTCTTTGTCCATTCGCCATTTGTCATAGCCTTCCAGATTTGTGACGGAACTGCTTTTACAATAATTGATTTTTTAATCAAATAATTATTTTTATTGTTTGTCATTTGCCTGCAGATTAATCAATTTACTTTCCGTTGTCTTCTTTCACTACTTTCTTTAAATTTTTAAGGGTCATTTCCCAGTTTTCCGTCACATGCTGTTTTTCCTTTTCCGATTGAATGTTATCCTGAGAAAGTGTAACAACGTTCTACCATCTTTCCAAGATAAAGTATATGTAACGATATTATAGTTTTCTGATTTATCTTCTTTGCCACTCATAGAACTCCAATAAGTACTTTGGAATATTTTTTCCGGTTCCAATTTTTCAATCAAACCCTTGTCTTTATATGCCTTACCCTGGTATTCTCCTTCATAAGTAATCGCGCTTCCTTCTTTCCAATCGAATTGTAGTAGTGCCAAATAAATACTTTTTTATGAGGTGAGGCGTTGTAATTGCTTTCCACACTTTCGATCCATCTGCATCTATCGTAATTGATGTTTTGCAAACCAGGTTCCTTTTCATAATTTATTTTTGAGTTAACAGTAGATATTGTTCAATTTCCAAATATTATTCCACGATCAAATACCATTTTTTTTAAAACCACAATTTGGATCTTTTCTATTCCTTTTTCTCTTTGGATTACAAATTAAATGACGAATTAAAATGTCAATCTAAAATATGGAACCGGAAGAAAACCTTGCTGATATTGGTCAACAATTTTATTTTTGTCTTTGTTATATTGCTGGATAAAAATGTTTTTATGCATGGTAAAGTTTTCCAGATTAATGCCTAATTCGAGTGTTGACTGTTTATAATTTTTTCGATATCCCAGTTTCATATCAGCTCTGAAATAAGGACTTTCTCTTAAAGAATAAGGATTAACAGTTTCATCATACTCTGTCTCATTACTGTTTTGAGAGGCAATAATATTGATAGGGGAAACATATTTTCCGCCGACACTAGTTACTTTAACGTTCGCCATAAAGATATTATCCTTTCCAACTTTGAAATCTTTACCAGCTAAAATATTAAATGCATATTTTGTATTGAAAGCAGTATTCCGTTCTATACCATCGCTGCCCTTATATTTTGAGTCGAATAAACTGGCTGTTACCAGGAAATAAGAACCTTTTGCAAAATATTTTTCAACTGTAAATTCCACGCCGTAATTTCTTCCCCTACCCTTGTTTACCAAACTATCTTTTTCATCTTCACCAAAACCGGCGCCTTCGTTTAAAAGTGAGAATCCGGTCGGCCTTGTTTCCACGGGGGCATTTTTAATTAATTGATAATATATTTCTGTTTTTAAATGAATATTCCTGCTGATGTTATAGTCATAGCTTGCTACAAATTGTTCACTTCTTGTGAATCCTAAATTCTTATTTGTGTAATAAACCTTACCATTGATATCCGTTTGATAAAAATAAATTAGTGGATTTTGCATTAAGGAATACCATCCATATCCGAAGCCAAAAATATTTTTATGAGGTGTCACGTATTTCAATCCAATCCTGGGTTCCTCGGCATTTGAATGATTTAATGTTAGCATTTGAAAATGCGCTCCTACGTCTACCAAAAAGTTCTCCGTAAAACGATGCTGCCATTGAGAATAAAACTGGATAAGTGCCAGATTGTTTTTTTGATCTATATTTATTTTTTCCGAAGTGCCACCTCCATAAACATTTTTATCAAATAGATTAAAATGAATCAACGAATTGTCGGTTCCCGCAATTAGATTGTTTTTAGAATTAAACTTATGAGAAAAGAAATAACTGACTGAAAAACGATTTGTTTTATAGCTGCTCTCGTAATTTCTAAAGCTATTCATTGATATCCGTGCTATAGAATCTTGTTTAATATTCTCATTGGTATTACTGTACCCAAAGCTTAATTTTCCATACGTTTTTTTATCGAAATTTGTTTCAAGTGTTAATCCTACAACACCCATAAAGTATTTAGTGAATAAGTTTTGATTACCAGTGCTGTAAAAATTATCACTTGTAGAATCAATATCTTTCCCCAGAAAATTTATTTTACTTGGTCCTCCAAGTCCAAAGATTGAAAGCTTGTTTTTTTCAGAAAGAGGCAATGAAAATTTAAAGTTTAAATCCTGGTATTGCGGCACAGCTTTTCCAGTGCCGAAGTCCAATCCAAAATTACTTAAAATACCCACCGTTGAATATCTATAATTAACAATAAAGGAAGACTTATGTTTTTTTGACAAAGGTCCTTCTGCTCCTAATTCAAAGCCAGTAAAATTTACCTCAGTTAAAAATTCCGTTTTATCTGTATTTCCATTTCTTAAAGTTAAATCAAAGACACTGGAAATAACATTTCCATACTGAGCCGGAAAAGCACCCGTTAAAAAATCTGATTTTCCAAGATTATTGTTATTGAGTATACTCACTGGCCCGCCATTAGAACTTAAAGATCCATAATGATTAGGGTTTGGTATATCAATTCCTTCCATTTCCCATAATAACCCAGTGGGAGAATTTCCCCTTACAATGATATCATTTCTTGAATCGTTTGAGCTTGATACTCCTGCAAAACCAGCGACCATCCTCGAAGGATCCCCTAGAGAACCGGCATATTTACGCGTGTCTTCTGCATTAAATGATCGTCCGCTAACAGTAACCATTTCATTTTTTACCCTTCTGTTGCTCTTTCCCTTCACAATAATTTCATTCAAATGAGTAACTTTTTCTGTCAGGGAAGAATGAATAATAACTTCCTTTCCTGATGTGACCAATATTTCATTGATAATCTGTGGTTCATAACCAACACAGGAGATTATAATATTTTGCCTGCCCACAGGGACATTTAAAAGTGAAAATGATCCATCTTCCTTGGTGATAGCGGTTGCAGATGAATTACCATCTAATGTTATCGTAGCACCCTGGATCGGTGATTTAGAAATTTGATCAACCACTTGACCTTTAATAGTCTGAAATAAAGGTTTCTGCGCTTTAGCAAATGCTGAGGCGATAATTAGTAAGATAAGAAATAAGGGTTTCACGGATCTATTTTTTAAAAAAAATAAAATTACCTCAGAGTTTGAATGACCAGGCAAAGGGAAGACAGACGTCACGGTTATTCATACATACGACCGTTTGCAATTAAAAAAGAGAAGGTAGAAAGTAACAGAGATCGTTAAAATCCAAACTACGTCTTTTTAAGTTAAGTCAAGGCCTGTTTTTAATTTTCAATTTATAAAAAATAGTAACTAAATATGTTTAAACTTGTCACCATCTGGTATTGCTACATCAATTTATGTTTATGGGAATTTTAAATGCAAAAATGATATCTAACTTTTGATCGACATTTAATTAGTCAAAAATTAGCTTCACGCTTCCAATAGTGAAACAAAGACTTTTTAGGTTTGGTGTTCTATTTGGACTCTATTGTATCTCTATAAAATCTTCCTGTCCGAATTACATCGGATAAGCCGATATTTTACCTTTTGGCTGTATTCCTTATACCTATTAATGTCTCTTTCAATTCTCTCTCTTCATCAATCAACCTAAAAATAACAACTATAATGAGAATTAAAACCGGAAATATTCCAATAAATGAACCTAAAGCTTGAGGGTAAAAAAACAATAAAATGCAGACAGTTGTGTATATGGGTGTCGCACATTCCGTACAACACTGTTGAGACAAACTTTGGTTTTTCTTGCACTTCGATTGCTGCGCTCAGAATTCGTTTTGCTTAAAGACGCAAAATAACAGTATAAAGGCAATCAGACAAAACAAGTCAGCTACATACGAAAATGCAAATGGAACTTTTGACCATTTAAATTTGTAGTCAAACGCAGATGCAACAAAAATTCCCATAAGATGGTATATCTGCGATAGTTTGAATTATTTTTTGCGTTTTTCGTGAGAATATAGTTAGTTAAACTGAAGTTCAAATATATTTTCAGCAACTCTAATTTTTGCTTTCACTGGTTGTTTTTCCCCTTTTTGTTGGGTTGGATACCAATTTCTTTTTGGGTTTGAAATTACAAACAATCCGTTATCACTTCCAACTACTACAAAATCTTCTCGTTTTGGTCCTTTTGGGAAAAAATTAGTGTTTGTTTTTTTGATAATTTCTCGTGCAATTTTTAATGGTTCTTCTGTTACAATTCCAACTTCATTAATATTTAAAATTGTATCAATCGAAAACTTTCTGTTATCAAAATTATTTAAGTCTACCCGTGAAATGAATTCCAAAATATTATGGTTGTTATCGTAAAAGTAAATCGCTTTTGCATTCCAATTTTCAAAGTCAGCAACAAAATTTTTGTCTCCTACTTCAATCAAATTTGTCCTTTTAGAAGTCCAGTTTATTGCTTCATCAATTTTGTTTATGGGAATGTTAAATGCAAAATGATATTTCGGAGTTTGTTCGGTATCAATTAATTCAAAAATAAGCTTCGAAGACCCAATATTCAAGCAAAGACTTTTTTCGGTTTGGTGCTCTTTTTTCAGCCCCATAGTATCTCTATAAAATCTTTCTGTTTCAATTATATTTTTTGTTAGTAATCTCAATTCTAATATTTCCATTTCTGTCAGTTTTAAGCGAATAAATTTATCCTCCGTTAGCTACCGATAGCTCAAAAATATAAATAGCATTTAGAAAACTCTTCTTCATTCTACCCAAATGGTTACTTCTGTCTGGATTTCGTCAAGCCTTGAGTGGTTAAATAAACAATGGTATTAACTATGGTAGCCGAGCACTTATTTTCACCAACAAAGAATGGCTAATTTATGCTTCTTATCCATTCTCCATCAACTCGTAACCATTTATGAGTGCTGACTGTTCTAGCATTACAATTTTAAATTTGTCATAGTATGAAATCAAAAAAGAGGCAGGTATAAAAATACCCGCCGTCGTGTATTACTACTAATACAAATGAAAAGCAATTGGGCAGATTAGGAACTGGGTGATAATCTCATTATTAATTGGGCTCCTGCCTTTCCTTTCTTAGACTACCCCTCTTCCATCCATTTTTTGAAGGCACGAGTTACCTGTTGACTTATTATTACAGGCTCCTCTAGTTCAGGAATGCCAATATCCAGTATCAATTTTACTTTTTTGTATGTCTTAAAACTCCTCACAAAATTAATATTAATAATATATTGCCTATTAGCCCTAAAGAAAAGATCATAATCAAGTTTTTCCTCTAGTTCGGCTAACGTCTTATCTATGGAATATTTTTTTGAATGGCGGTCTATTACATACACTAATTTATTTTTAGTATAAATTACCGGAATATCGACGAGCAACAATGCGATATTAACCACACCTCTTTTAACGATTAGCCGCGTTTTTTTTCTCTTTTCTTGGCTCTTCGATAATAACAATACAGTCTCAAGATCCTTAATACCTAAAGGTATCTTTAAAGGTTCCTTATTGCTACCAGCGATTGACAAATAATTGTGTCCATTAACTTCAAAGGATGTCATAAAAAATATTTACTCGTAAAAAAATGGTCGATTTTTAGGGAAATGTTTTATTATTTTCAAAACAATTTCCCGAGATTAATTTTAATTATAGCAAATGCAAATTACACAGGTAGTCAAAGAATTTTTCAGATTCCAGACAGAAGGAAGATACGAACTGATAAACAACGTGCATCAAAAGATAAACGTTATGTGCTTCAGATTTCCTTCCGCCTTTTGCAATTGGATAAATCCTTTCGCCATAGAATCAATGATTCTTTCAAGAATAGTAGTTTCTTTAATTGCACTGATTATAACACTTGTTGCTTTAGTTATTATTGTTGCAATGAAAATTTAGTTTTGATTAAAACTTAAAATGAAATTTAAAGATGATAGTGAAAGAATAAACTTTCAGATAGAAGTAAGTTTTAGATTCTCCTTCACCTCCTAATTCAATTTACTGCAGTATTGTCAGCATTTCCTCTCCATCTTCTTTCAATTTGCATAAAACCCATTGCATCGGATTTAATAACCCACCATCTATTATCACCTTGCAATATTATCTCATAAAAATGCTCGCTAGTTGTTTCTATCTCAGTAATGCCAAATATTGCTTTTCCTTTATACTTTCTCTTTACCCTCTCATAAATAAATGGCTCCAGTTTATTTTCGGTATAATATTTTACAGTTTTTATCATTTCTCCATCCAAATTATAAAAGACTCTCTCAGAAGAATTAATACCTGTTTTAAAAAACACCCCAAAAGTGTCGGCTTCCCGATAGAAAAGTGGGTTTTCAATTGTTGGAAATTCTTCATGAAATAATTTGTGGATCGTGTCCGGCGCTCCAGGTCCTGCCATTGCTAATAGATGGCCTGAAGTGATTGAGATTAGACATAAAAGAGTGATTGTTTTCATTTTTCAGAGTTTATATGATTATCTTAAGTATGTATTTGCAGAACTAATCTTATTAATAAGACCACAAATTACAGTGATACTGAATTCATAATTCGCTCTTATGACAAAAGGAATGAATCAACATATGAACAGACCTTAACTAATGAGATAAACCATTCATCAGATTATAGGTGGTACTGACGATAGGAAATATTTGCTGTTGTAATCAGGAATCAGAATCACCCCTCTAGCGCACGGATGACCAATTCTCTATAACTTCTTCCAATTGGGATTTCTTTACCTTCTATTTCCACCTCTGTAGCGGTCAATGCTTTTATTTTATCTTTTGATACAATAAAAGAACGATGAATTCTTAGAAAATTATTACTAGTAAGTAATTCCTCGATATCGCTTAATTTGAATTTAGTGACAATCGCGCCACACTTTGTAACAATACGTATGTAGTCTCTTATACTTTCGATATAAAATATTTCATCCAAATATACTTTTACCCTTTTCTTTGCTACATTGAAAAAGAGGAATGGTCGTCGGGGTGAAAAAACATCAGCAGACGATGGAATAACATTTTTTTGTTTTGGCTGACTGACTTTATTAACCGCCTTTAAAAACCGATTAAAACGTATTGGTTTTACAAGATAATCAATTACATTTTCATCAAATGCCTGCAACGCGTATTCTTTGTAGGCAGAAGTTATAATAACTGATGGAGGGTTTGTTAGGGAAGCTAAAAATTCAAATCCTTTAATTTTTGGAAGATGAATATCTAAAAAGATCAAATCGATCTTTTCATTCCTAAGCACGTCCATGGCATAAATTGCATCGCTACAGACTTTTTTTAGTTCCAACCACGCAATTTCCTTAATATAGTCCGTAAGTATTTCGGCGGATAGAGGCTCATCTTCTATAATTATGCATTTATATTTTAACATGGCTTTTTAAATTTACAAAAAGATTAACTATAAAAACGTTATCACCCTTTTTTAAGTTAAGCGTGTAATCAGTGTAGCTCAGTTCCAATTGCCTTTTTATATTTTTAAGGCCGATATTGGGTGCCGGGAGAGTGGATTTTACATGATCCGTGGTGTTTTCTACAATTAACTTTAAATAACTATTTCGCACTTTTAAATCTATGGAAATATAAGATTCAAAACGAGTTTCGCTAGTACCGTGTTTAAAGGCATTTTCAATAAAAGGTATTAATAACATCGGTGTAATTTTGTAACATTCTGAATCAACTTCTTTCTGAAAATTTACTGAAAGCCTTTCATCATACCTAAGCGTTTCCAAAGCGATGTAATCTTCCAGCATGCCAATTTCCTCGCCTATGCTGATGTATTGTCCGTTTGATTCATATAACATGAATCTTAATAATTCCGAAAGCCTCATTACCACTTCAGCTGTCTCCTCAGATTTCTTTCTCGCCAGAGCGTAGATATTATTCAAGGTGTTCATTAAAAAATGCGGATTTATCTGATTGCGCAAGAACATCAATTCGCTTTCGAGCTTTTGCTTTATCAATTCTTTTTCCCGCTCCTTTGCTATTAACTGCGTCCTTACCATTTTTATAGTAAGCATCAAACCAGAGGAAAATCCAAAAAACAATATTATAGAAGTTACTCTTCTTGGCTCTAAGGTTGGAGATTCCTTTACCGCGTAGTTATATAAGTATGGAATCTCAATATAGTTTGAAAAAACCCTTTCAATCACAGTACACAAAAAAAGGATTGCCAAAAGCCAGAATAAAATATAGATCCAATGGACTCTTTTCCTTACAAATGCAGGAATTGCAAAATATACAAGATAGTAGGCAAAAACAGCCTGTGGAGCGAAATATAAGAGCGCAGCTTTTAAATCTACAATAATAAGTTGTTGAACAGAAAAATTAGTCAAAATCGCTCTGTCCCAAAGAAAACTAATCCACGCAAAGATAAGAAGATAGCATAGCCAGAAAGTCGTATGTAAGAATAATCTTTTCATCAAACTATAAAGGTCCTATAAACTGAGAAATAAAAACTTAATAAAATACAAGTAGTATCTATCATAGGACAGATAGTATCTTCCATATGACAAATCACTCATTTACAACGACAAACAAAAATAGTTTTGACCCTTGAACTGTGGATCGCCACTGTTGTCTATGAGCGGTTCATTACAGACAATATTATCAGCGTCCATTTTACCATATTTTTCCCTGAAATCGCGTTCTGCACCGCAAGAGCCAGGCAGGCGGATCGTTCCACACAGGCAAGTTTTCATTTTCCGTCGGGGACTGCACCGACCAGTGTTTTCATGCACCCGTCCTCGCTTCCTCTAAAACCGGTTCAAACAGTTCAACCGGGTTTCCGGAAGGATCATCAACAATGATTTGTTTGCCGCCAACTCCGCTGGCAATATTGTTACGGAAATGCACTCCGGTATTTTGAAGCGCTTCTACAACAGCAGCTATATTGTCCACTTCAATTGCAAACCGGTTCCAACCGCCTGGTGTTTGTTGAATGCCACCCGGCATTGGCTGTCCTCCACCAGCCGCAGGATTGGGCGCACTCAAAACCAGTCGCAGATCGTTGCGGGATAGCATGGCGAATGGGGGCGCCGGATGCATCTCTAATTTAAAGCCTAAATGTTTGGTGTAAAATTGAATCGCTTCATCCACATTGTTGACGATATAGCGAACCTGAACTTTAGCCATACTCTTTAGTTTAAAAAATGTAAGAAAAAAAGATTACGTGCTTTTTGGAATTTATAAGATCATTCCTCTTCCGTCAACCGCAATATTCCAACATTATAATTTTATTGGCGGCCCCGGCTCCTTCTTGTATCAATCAAATACTGAATTTTCCATTTTCCATTGACGCGGGCCAGCTGAAAAGAATCAGTGCCGCAGTGGCTGAATTTTCCTTTATAATAAAATTGATAAGAAGCCCAAACCATTGCCAGCGCTCCATCAATCTTTACCACAGCAAACTGAATTCTTTCATCGAGGATATTTTTTCCCATTTTAGCAACCTGGCTTGCAAAATTATACCGAACCTTAAAGGTTTTGAAGAATGAGAACCAGAATGATAGAACGATGAATTTTAGATAACGGCTCCCTATTCCTTCAAAATCTTTTTCATTGTAGGAATAACCATTTGCCAACCTTGCTTCGATTCGTTAAATCTTTTTTCTGAATTGTCCACTTTTTGAAAATCTCCTTGGGTTATAATTAATTTACAACCAGTTTCTTCTGGGATTACACTATAGGACAGATTTACATAATTTCTGGGAATGTCTGGTATCCCAATATTAGGGTCAAACATAGTAAAAGTAACTTTTTTTCCATCTTCAAATTCAATTATTTCCCCTTTGACATAAGTCACTTCTTCCCCGTTTTCTGCTCTGCCCTTCCATAAAATAGGATCTCCCTTTTTCCAATTTGATAACACTTCACAACCAAACATATATTGTTTGGTCATTGCAGGATTTATTAATAAATTCCAAACCTGGTTTGTGTTCGCCTTAAACGACACTTCTTCCCTGATAATCATTGATTTATTCATATTTTTCGAACTTGTTAAGAATTCAAAGTTCGAGGATTATCTACTTCTTCTATTGCAAAATCGGGATTAATTCTTACATGATTGGGAGAAACACCAAATTCTTTCTTAAAGGCCTTGGAAAAGTGTTGTGGAGAACTATAGCCTACTTCATAAGCAATTTCTTTAGCGGTTTTATCTGTTCCTAACAAAAAATCTTTTGCCCTACTCATTCTAATCCTGTGTATATATCCAAACACTGTGATTCCAAATAGTTCTTTAAAACCTCTTTTTAGTTTGTATTCGTTTATTCCAACTAATTTTGATAATCCAATAATCGTCGGAGGGTTATCTATTTTTTCGGTCAAAATTTCCTTTGCTTCAGTTAATTTCTGTCTGTCATTTCCTGTTTTGATAAACGGATTTGAAGTTGGTCGCTCATAGAGTTCAGCTTGAAGGACTAATAACTCAATACTCTTAGAAAGCAAAAACAAATCTTTTAATTCATTTTTGTATTTACAGTTAATAATTTCACTTATTACTTGCTGAATTTGAAAATTGTTCGTTTTCCATTCATTAGATAGGATCGCGTTTTTCTGATTAATGACTTTGTCTGTAAATCTTTTTAATGGATCGTTTCCGTTTTGCCCTATTTCAATGAAAGTCTCGGTGTTAAAATTAATTCCAAACGTTTCTATCCTTTTGCTTTTGTTATGCACTTCTATCTCGAGCCCATCGGTAAATATAATGTTATTGTGATGCCCCGAAAGAGTAAAAGAACTATTTAATTGGGTAAAACTAAAATCATAATTTCCCTGCAATCCGAAATGAAGTCTCACACAATTTGTATCATTCACTGATCTGTTAATGCCATAAGAATCGTAATCTACAAGATTGTGAGATATTTGAATATTGCTCAATTCCCAATTGTTAAAAGTTCTGTTTTGTATGTTACTCATTTGCTTATTTTGTTTGTTGCCATGCAGGTAACGTTGCCGGCTTTACTCTCGTTATTTATTAAAAGTACAACTATTATTATTTCTTTTTCTTTTTGCTTCCATTTCTGGACTAATTGCCAGTCGATAAACATTTATTAGTAACGGAAAGGATTCATTTTGCTTATCTCAATATGAAGGCAAAATAGAACAGGTAAACCCTCATTCCCTATTTAATTCTTTGAACATATTGAAATCATTAACGAAAAGAAATCCGGCGCAAGCTGTTGATTATATAATTGAACTTTCCTAAGTTTACAGGTATATGTTGCTTCACCAGGGCAAAAAAATGTTACGCTCGGCGATGAGACTGATTTTCTCAAATTTTATTTATATCTTTTAAAAATAAGATTTGGCAACGCAATTACCACGGAAATATCTTTGACTGAGAAATTATTAAATGATCCAATGCAGGCCAACACGCTACAATTATTGATTGAAAATGCGGTAAAGCACAATGCACTTTCCCTGCAGAAATCTCTGTCCATTTCTATTGCAGCCGACAACAATTATTTGACCGAAAAATAATTTGCGCAGCAAAAAAATAGAACCTTCTTCTTCACATCTTGGATTAAGCAACATTAGCAACCGCGATGTATTTGTCTGAAATTTTCAGGTTATAATGTGGAATATCTTTTGATTTATTTTTCATCGTTTGTTATTTATTTTTTTGTGCCGGGTGTATCGTTTGACTTGGTGTTGACGTCCGGCGATTGTTCTGCTCCGCGCCGTCGTCGAATATAAAATAAAAAGCAGCATCCCGACAATAATATATAGACCAATTTACTTAAATTCGAATCTTGAAATGAAAGAGGCATTATCATTATTTGGTGGAAGAAGGGAAATTAACAATCATCGGCTTAAGAAATTCGCTCAAAAGGTTGTTGTTATCGTTGTCATGGGTTCCAAAACACACGTCGTTATTATTAATATTCTAAGAAAATACAGAAAACATAAGTTCATTTTATTTTATAAAAAGCGGGGCAGGTGATTACACCAACAATTCAAAATAAACAGTTATGATAGTAAGAATCTGGAAAGGAACAACAATACCTGAAAACTCAACCAAATATGAGAAACTACTTGAAGAAGTTGTGTTCCCCGGTATTCAACAAAAAGACATTAGCGGTTACCGAGGAATTCAACTTTTAAAAAACCCTAAAGAAAACGCTATTGAATACGTAACCATTATGGCGTTTGAAGACTGGGATGCAGTTAAAGAATTTATGGGTGAAGATTACGAAAAATCATATGTAATCGATGAGGCAAAAATGTTATTGCAAACTTTTGATTCCAGGGCGGTACATTATGAGCTTTTGCATAATTCTATTTTCCTACAGTAAGGTAAATGAAAATCAATTAATTGGGGTGACAGATAATTCACGTTTATCACTCGGTAGTTGCTACTCATTTTCCCCAACTGATCAATAGCATGAATGCTAATGCTGATAAAAAACTTGTCGATTTCAGTCCAGTTTTTAGAATCTCATTCATTATTGTTTTGAAGGAAGATTTCAATAATAAATAGATTAAAAAATGTACAAAGAATAGAAGTCACCAAAGTAGAAAGCATTTAAAGCGTTGTAGCCTTCAGTTTTTTCCAAACGTTCTATAATAAATTCACGGCGTTCCAAATGTTCCGGAAGTGTGGCTCTGCCCGGATGATTTTTTTTGATTTCAACCTGGTTGCTGGTATATTCAATCTTCTGAGATTTTATCACAGAACAAGTGGCAATGGTTTCTGCCTGTATATCTAAACTGAGTTGTGTAGAGGGTATATTTTGAGGAATAAAACTTTCGCTTTTACTTCCAAAGATGAGCTTTTTGAGAGCAACGATTTCTTGTTTTAAAACAGTGATCTGAAAAAAGCGTACTCTTCACTTAAACTCTTATAATCGATGGCTGTTTCTATCACAAATATACGATAACTCAATGGCAGTAAGTATTACAGCTACCGATTATCCACAGCTTTTAGTCATTTGTTGTAACTATTTTCGCATTCCATATTCTAATTTTAAGCCGCAATATTTGCTGCTCTTTTTTGAAAAAAATGAAAATGGAATCAACATTTATTTGTTCATTTGCTGATATCTTTTTCAAATGCCTGCAACGCGTATTTTTTGTAGGCAGAAGTTATAATAATTGATGGAGGGTTTGTAGGGAAGCTAAAAATTCAAATCCTTTAATTTTTGAAAGATAAATAACTAAAAAGATCAAATCGATCTTTCAACCGCAGAAAAAAACTCTGTGCAGGAAAAATATTACACAAAGTTAAACAGGAGGAGGAACAGAGAACCACAAAGAGAGAAAACTCTACCCTTGGGCTGTTTAAATTATTAGTCAATAAGTAAAAGCATAAAAGCGTTCACATAAAGCGTTGCTTAAATTTAAAAGGCCCGGCAAGGCTTTCAGAAAAACAAAATGCACCACACAAAAAATCAAAGGTCAACAGGCTGGAAAGTCATTGACGTTTTGATTACTGCTTATGAAAAAAAGATGTTTGTTAAAAGCGTTTGCCGCCGCCAATGGTTCTGGTAGTGAAGTCAGATCCTTACTTTAATAACAAGCTTTTTGATGTTTCCTTTTCCAATCATCGGTTTATGTACATCTTCCGGGAAAAAAATGGCAAATTGATTTTCTCTCAATTGGAAATACATATCAGGGGTATCACTAAAAAATAAAACATCCTTTTCCGGGTCATATTTTTCTTTTCCCGAAGTGCAGGTATATCTTGACTTCCATCCGATTTTTTCGTTCCCGTTCAGACATAATTGAATATCGATGTGTTGATTGTGGCATTCCATTTTATTTTTTGATTCCCTTGCCGCAAGGCCAGGTTTATTGGAAACAATGGCCCGGAGACCGGTTTCCCCAGTTTCATATTCCCCGGTTTCAACTTCTTTTAAGTTTACAGATTCAATAAATTTAAAAGCCTTTGAAAATAGCGGATGCAAAGGGAAATACTTTTTTGCATTAGGCAGTGTATCTATGATCATTGGTATATTTTGATAATTCTGTAATATTCATTTACGCCTTGCCCATAGCTTCAATCGCCTTTTTTGCAAGTTCCAGTACCTGTAACGCGTCGTCTCCCGATACCAGCGGTGGTATACCCTCGCGCCTCCTGTTGAAAAAAATCTCGTGTTCCTTTCTAAAAAGATCATTCCAGCGCTCCATTATCGGTATAACGCTCATATCCTCCCAGGCATGTTCCTTCTGCAAGTGAAATCTTTTTATTTCGCCTGTCATAAAATCATAACTTAATGTTCCTTTATCCCCATAGACTTCAAAAAGCCGTCGCTGGGGAAACTGTATATAATCCATATGAACCTGCACCAAAGCGCCGTTCTGCATTTTTAAGAGCATTTGGACTATATTGGGTTCAGGTCGCTTTTCCATCGCTCCTGTACTGGAGCCCATCGCTTTGACTTCAATTACATTTCCAAAAAACCAGCGGATAAAATCCAATTCATGCGTATAGTCAACGATCAGGCTGTTGCGGTTCACTTCCCTGTCATTGCTTTTTGCATTCAGGAGTGTGATATAGGTACCAATCATTGCCCGTCCTCCGACAAGGTTCCCCAAGCCACTATTCTCCACAACTAATTTCATTTTCTGTAATCCCTCATCCAGCCTGAGCATATAGCCCACCTGCATAAACTTTTTTAATTTACCTGCAGCAGTCACGAGGCTTTTTGCGGGTTCAATTGAATCGGAAACAGGCTTTTCAACGAAAATATCTGCTCCGCTCTCTATCGCCTGCATTCCAACAGGAACATGAAATTTATCCGGAACACAAACAAAAACCACATCCGGCTTTTCACGGAGAGCATCCGCCAAATCGCGGTAAGCAGCCAGCTTTGTACCAGAAAGAACTGAAACAGCGTTTTTCCGATTCTCTTCTGTCATTTCACAGATACTTAATTCAATATCCTCCCGTTCTGATAACAGCCGGGCATGACGGAGCCCGATAGAGCCAAGGCCGGCCACAAGTACCTTTGTTTTGCTGTTCATAATTTAATTTTATCAGTGACAAATCGTAAAGCCACCATCTACTACCAGATTATGCCCGGTCACATACGCAGATGATTCAGCAGCTAAAAAAAGAATGGCTCCCTTTATATCTGTCCCGTCCCTGCCCATCCTGCGTAAAGGCGTTTTATCCGAATAGGATTTAATAAATGATTCAGGCTGTCCACGTTCAAATCCACCGGGAGAGATAGCATTCACGCGAATACCTTCAGGCCCCAAATACGCCGCCAGATCTCTTGTGAAACCAACGATCGCTGATTTTGCAGATGCATAATCAATTGCCTGGGCAGGCATACCATCTGTGTAAACACGACGATCACGCCCCGTTATGGCCGCAATACTGGCAATGTTAATGATGGAGCCGGTTCTTTGCTGCTTCATAACAGGTACTACATGCTTGCAAAGTAAAAATATAGAGCTGAGGTTGGTACGGTGAAGAGACTCCCAATCCTGCAGCCGGCGCTCTTCAAGCCGGGTAGAAGAACCGGCAGAAGCACCGCCGCCAACACAGTTTACCAGAACATCGATCCTGCCAAATTTCTTCACAGTTTTCCTGGTAACTTCCTCCACATTTTCCTCTATAGCTGCATCGAGAGCCAGTCCTGCCACTTTACGCCCTGTTTTTTTAGCAATTTCCAGTGAAGTTTTTTCGGCGGAAGTCTTATTTCGGGAAGTCAATATGCCATCGGCGCCTGCCTCAGCAAAAGCAAAAGCCATATCACGGCCAAGGTCGCGGGCGCCGCCGGCGACGAGAAAAACTTTGCCGGCCAAATTAAAAAGCTCCTGTATCGTTTTGCCTATTATCATTAAAATACGTGGTTCAATTTACTTATCTGCAAAATGAAATGAATAAAGGTCTCCATCGTTTATTTCAAACCTTAATCGTACCACCTTCCCCGCAAGAGAGCCGACACCGCTGCTATCTGCATCATTGCTGCTGTTCCAATATACTGGGCGTTCGATTGTATCCCCAAAGATTTCCGGGCAATCCTTTAGCGAAAAACCTTTGATGGGTTTTCCTTTCACATCCTGGATTTCAACCCGGATACTTCCATAAGCTGAAGTAGAAAAATTTAATAACAATTGATTGCCATTGAACAGCAAGGGTTTTGTAATAAAACCTCCCACTGCCATTGGAGCATTAACGGAAACAAAGCCATCCAGGCGCAATGTATAGCGGCGGAGAGCAGTGCCGGATCCTGTCCAATCGCCCTCATTTGCATATATCGAGAGTTCATTTGGAGCACCCGGAAGATCAGATTTTGTTTCCAGTATGGTCCATCCGATATACTGCTGACCATAGTTCCACGTTCCGTCCCGTTCTATACCGGGGCGAAGAAATGCTTCATTCCAGCGGTTAAAATGAACTCCGTCATGGCTTGTAATAAAAAGGCTTTCTGTCAGCGCTGTGCCATACCTGGGATTGGTGATACTGCGCATTTCACGTTGCTTCAGTTCGGGCAAAGCTCTCATTGAGACCGACCAGCCGCGGTCGATATATCTTGCCGGGAAGCCTATCAAAAGCCGCGGCGCGCGGTAGTAAGGTATGATCCCATTGGTATATAACTGTTCAGTCAGCGTATCCTGGTAGGTAAGATCCTGGTGGTTTTCCCAATGAATAAAATCCGGTGAGGTAGCGGTACGGATGGCTCTCACTTTTTTATGATCTTTATTATCGAAAAATCTCCAGTAAATCCTGTACTGATGGATTGTGCAGTCCCAAAAAGCAGTATTCTGGGTATCAAAGGTTCCGTCGGTTAAAACGGGTTCTTCACTCAAAGGAGACCAGTGTATACCATCAGGAGATTTGAACGCCAGCAGAACCCACGCCGGCTCTCTCCTATCTACCAATGCTTTATACAAGGCATCAGCTGAAACACCGGGCTTCTGATCTTTAAAGACAGTAACATTATCAGTAAGCTTGAAGTGGAAGGTATCAAAATCCCTGCTGGCAAAAACAATGTTATTTTGCTTCGAGCCGTTGAATTCAAATAATCCTAAATTCGGTTTCGTCCAATGGATACCGTCTTTACTTTCTGCATAGCACCATACCATATCGTGTGTCAGTTCACCTTTCTTACCCCTGTTCCAGCCCCTGTAATACATGCGGTAAATATCATCGTCCTTAAATATGCTGTTATAATTACTATAGGAGCCTTCCCAGCGTTGGTCATTCACCATGACAATTTCTTTCATTACCGGGTGATGCAACCGGAGTGACGCTTTCCCCGTAAAATGGTCAATGAGAAAATTATCTGCCAGCAGTTGTCTTTCGGAACCAATGTTAATAACCTTGTCCTGTTTAGGAGCGGCTTTTTGGGCAGTAAAGGAAACCGCTGCAGCTATTACCATAAAAAAACAAATACCGCCATTCCTTATGAGCCCATAAAACTGCCGGTTCATGTATTTTTGCAGACAAGCCTGTGCAAATTTCTTCTTTTTCATAAATAATTAATTGGTTTAAGATGCCAACTTGTTGACATTCATATAAAAATCAAAAATAAAATTTAGAAAATTTGAATAATAATACTAATGTGGCAAAAGCTAATGCTAAACTTTCTTTTCAGGCAACTCATCAATATCAGGAATTGTAAAAAGATAATAAATTACCTATCTGCTGACTAACCCTTACCAGGTTTTGAGCTGACAGTTGTATAGACATGAACAAATCCATTGGTTCGTTTTCTAAAGCCATCAACACATCAAAATATTTTGCCAAAGAAAGGTTTTGCTCCAAAGGCACCTTTCCAGCCACGGCAATTACAGGTAATCCTCTTTTTTTTGCCCTGCGGGCTATACCATAAGGCCCCTTTCCTTTTAAAGTCTGGAGATCAATACTTCCTTCCCCCGTAATCACCAGGTCACTCTTTTTAAGGCTGGAGTCAAAGCTGGTAAAATCCAGAAAATACTCTATTCCGTTTACCAGTTCTGCCTTTAATATAGCGTGTAACCCCGCAGCTGCCCCACCGGCCGTGCCACCATGCTTCAAATAAGAAACATCTGTCATCGTCTCCTTTAAAATAACCTGGGCCAGGCGGTTCAGGGCGATATTAAGCTTTTTTACCTGCGCTGGAGTAGCTCCTTTTTGAGGACCAAAAACATTGGCTGCTCCTTGTTTTCCCAACAATCTATTTTCTACATCACATAAAACGATCAACTGGCATTTTTTAATTCTTGTATCCATTCCAGACAGATCAATACTATTTAAATCTTTCAGTGAATCAACAGATCCAGGCAATTCACTAGCAGTTGCATCCAGAAACCTTATCCCAAGAGCCCTTAATATTCCTGTGCCCCCATCAACGGTTGCCGAGCCTCCCATGGTTATGATGATTTT
>Ga0157372_10000592_pt1 | contig 39482 bp, 36 predicted proteins | sample C55metaG_FD_115307 | JGI IMG/M metagenome (GOLD analysis project Ga0157372, IMG submission 115307) | Corn rhizosphere microbial communities from Kellogg Biological Station, Michigan, USA - C5-5 metaG | ecosystem: Host-associated > Plants > Roots > Rhizosphere > Soil | place: USA: Michigan...
AGTGGTGAAAGTGGTGAAAGTGGTGAATAGTGGTGACTTAATTAATCAAGTGGTGAAAATGTTAATGCTGACTCAAATGGTGAAAATGTTAATGCTGACTCAAAATGGTGAAAAATGGTGAAAAGTGGCGAAAATTAATTAAGCGGTGAAAGAGTGGTGAATTAATTAATCAGGTGGTGAACAGTGGTGAATTACTAACAAACAAAGTTCTTATCGCTTATCGATAAGCTGCTTCTATCAAAAAAGTTCGTTATCTTATCTTCTCCGCTTTCAACACCCGATCACCTTTCGCTACTCATCGCTCTCTCTCATCACTCTCTCATCACTCTCTCATCACTCTCTCTGATCTCTACTCTCTGTCAAGTCAAGATGGAATATCAACGACCAAAAAAAGAAGATATTATCGAAGAAGCTAAATCAAATGGGCTGCGTAATGCCGCACGTAAATATGCTATTCATCATTCCACTATATCTAAATGGATTAAATTCAATAAGCATGGTAATGAACAGCAAGAAGATATTGTGATGGTAGACTTAGAAAAGGAGGGTGATAAAGAAAATGAACGTAACCAGGAAAGTGATAAGGAAAATAAGGCTGCAAGTGAAGAAGTGATTAATCGATTACAAAAGGAGGTTGCTCGCTTAACTAATGAAAATAATAAAATTAAAGAAGAAATTGAAATGAAGGAACAGTTACGAAAGGAAGTTGCTCGCTTAGTTAATGAAAATAAAAAGATTAAAGAAGAGACCAAAAAAGTGAAGGAAGAAACTATGATTCAATTACAAAAAGAGGTTGACCACTTGAATAATGAAAACAACAGAGTTAAAGAGGAAATTGAAATGAAGGTTTTAACTAAGGAAAATAGTAATATACAACATGAACTCAAAGAATTGATTCAAATTGAAAAGGATCAAATCCGCAATTATATGGATAGGACTAAGAGTGCTAACGAAAAACTGAAGGCAATCGATAGCAAAATGATTGAAGACTTGAATGATTATGTCTCAAGATTTGAAAGGAAAGTGGATCAATATTACTCTCTTCCAGCCGATTCACCTCAATTGTTCAATACTGTCACTCGCATGTATGATGTTATTAAAAACGTGGTAAATAAAGGAAAGGATAATGATGTTTACCTTGATCGTCTCGAGCATGCTTATAATAAAGCCATATTCAAAAAGATTCCTCACAACTCTGTGGATAAGGAATTAGACCAAGGTAAACTAAATAAATTATCTTTCTTCTTCTAGTTACACGCTATTTCCTTTCTTATTTAAATTTTTCTTTTTTATTCCCTTTCTTTTTTAGCGGAAAAGAAATTCGTAGGAATTCAACAAAATATAGGAAAAAAGAAAGAGGATGTTCTATTAAAAGACATTAATCAACTTCAAGGAACATTATCTAATATACAAAAATCCATACGTGACAATAATGATACCAATGAGAAGTATCAGAATATTTTGAAGTACTTGACTGCAATGGAAAAACAGATTTCAGTAACTAAAAATATTCATGACGATTATTTTATTGCCATTCATTCTAAAATTATTAAAGAAGTTGATACTATTAAAGACAAGTCGATGAAATGTAAAATACTTGAATATGTAGATATTCGTCTTAATCTTGTTGTAATGAAGTTTATGAATAGTAAATAGTAGTAAATAGTAATTTAGTTAAATTGACGTGAACGTCACTTTTTAATACAGTTTAATAAATAATAAATCCTAATAAAAATTTTTTGTAAATACAAGCATAACCCCTGTTAAAAAAATTGAAAAAGTGACAGTTTGTTTGTTTACTCCTTCTTTCTCTCTTTTTTTTCTCCACTTTTTTCATCTTTTTTCTTCTTCGTTTTTCTTCTTCTTCGTTTTAAACAAAAAAAACAGTAAAAACGTAAAAACGGAAAATGGCATCTTCCAATGAAACCCTATGTAAATTATGTGATAAAACTTATAGAAATCAATATTTTTACTCTCATCATTTCAGGCAACAACATCGAGATGTTTTTCGCTATATGAAAAAACATTTCGATGGAAATGATTACTTCAAAGACTGTTGGGATCCAATAGACTTCTATTATTCCACTATGACCAAAGAAGATTTGCAAAAGATAATTGTTGATCATAAGCAAAAGATAAAGAAAGAAAAGGAAGAAAAAAAAATAAATAGTATCACTCCTCAAAAAAGGACGTCACATGTTTTTGATGATGAGGACGTGAGTGACCAAGGTGATCAACAACAGACCTTACAAAAGGAAGATATGGTACTATATTTAGAAAGGTCTCTCATGAAAAAAGATATGGAATTGGAACGTAAAGATATGGACATTGAACGTAAGCAAATAGAAAATGAACGAAATATATTTGAGGCCGAACGTAAAGCATTTGCTGAACAAATCCAAAAAATAAAAGAAAAAGAATCTGAATTGAATAGTCGTGAAACTCAACTTATTATGAAAGAAAATGCATTAAAAAAACATGAATCTGATCAATCTAAACTTGAAGAAATCTCAAAGAAAAAAGAAGCTAAACTCTCAGAGCTCGAAAAGGTCTTATCGGAACGTCAATTGAAACTCTCTGACACAGAAAGGTTACTCTCTAATTGGCGTGATCAATTAAAAATAACGGAAATTAATTTAGAAGCAAGATGGAGAGCATCTTTACCCGTTCAATATTATCCTCCTGTGGAACTTAGTTTTACTCATGGCAAGATTATAGGACAAAATGGAAATGGAAGTGTACCTATGATGCCTCGTAATCCTCATCCAGTCAGTGGTTTTAATAGTGGTAATATTAATAGTAGTAGTAATATTAGTGGTAGTAGTAATATTAATAACCCCACTATCACTGCTTCTAAAAGAGGATATTAATTAATTGATGTTGAAATTTAATTAATTATTGGATCTTAATCTTATGACGTTTATTGTTTATTACATTAATTTTAATTAATTATGAATAAAATTTAATATTTTTTTTCTTCTTCCATAGTCTATTTATGCCGTTATTCCTTTTTTTCTTTCCTTCTTTCTCTTCACATTTTTCTCTTTACTTCTTTATCTTCCATTTTTTTTTCTTTCTATTTTTTTTCTTAGTACTACACCACATACTACACCTTCTCTCTATCTCTTTCACCTCTTCTTTTTTTTAGTCTAGTCACCTTTCTTGTCGTGGTTATTGATAAGGATAAGTTGGTATGCGCAGGTCATATACTACTGAAAGAAAGAAGAAAGCTTTAGAAACATTGGAAAAATCAAAAAGTTTATCATCTGCAGCAAGAAAAGAAGGTGTGGAATATTCTACATTATACAACTGGACAGTTCAAGAACGCAACGGAAGTATGGATAAAAAAAACAAAAATTCCTCTCATGAATTTTGTTTTGTATGTGGTGAAAAGTGTCTTAGTGCAAATGCATTTTTTGCGCATTTACGCTATAAACATCCAATCATAATGGATGCTCTGAAACATAAAAATATAAAAGAGCCAGGAAATTTTTTGCGAATGTCAAAACAACCAAAGCCAAGAGAAGAGATAGTAAAAGTCATCAAGGATGCAATGTTAGATATTACGGAATTCAGAGTTCAATTACAGCGGAATATTTGCCTTCAAATCATAAAACAACTGGATGAACATGAAGAGATGATAAAGAAATTGGAAGAAGAAGAAATCTTAAGAAAGAAGGAAGAGGAAGAGCGTCAAAAAAAGGAAGAAGAAGAAAAAAGAAAAAAAGAAGAAGAAGACCATGTTATGAACAAAAAAAGAAAATCCGACGACCATGACGATGAATTCTCGTTGACAAAAAGACTAATGATGAATCAAAGGGAACTTTTCGAATTAAAAATGGAGAAACTAAATGAGGAAAGGTTAAATTTCGAGAAGAGAATGCAGGAAGAAATTGACAAAAAAATTAAACCTATGACATTGGCCATGAAGAATAAAGAACGAGACCTCGAAAAGCAAAAAAAAGAATTAGACGTTTTAATAAGCAGCTATAAAAAAGAATTATCCAAAAAAATTGGTTCGAATACTTCTTCTTTAGAATTGATCATACCTCCTACAACTACTTCTTGTTCTCCATCGCTTTCTGCAGGTACAAGAATATTTCCTCCGTCAAGATCTTCATTGTCGAATGCTACTACTACTGCTGTTGTTACTCCTCATACTACCGTTCCGAGTTCAAATTCCAATTAATTTTTTTTTGTTTTTTTTGTTTGTGTTTATTGGTTCTTTTTTTCCTATAGTTTAGTTCTATAGTTCTGTCTTATTGTTCATATTAAATTTTTTTGTTTTGCACCCCAAAAAATATGATTGTTGTGGCTGAGAGGCGGTATCAGCCATTGTTGTGGCTATCCTTGTATTCATTGGTTATTATCATTATCACATTCATTCAATAAAATTAAATTTACTGCATTAAAACAAATTAATTTAATTTTTTTTTCTCTCTTTTATTTCTCCTTTTTTATTTCCTTTCTCCTCTTTACTCTTCACTCTCACTCTTTCCTTTCTCCTCTTTATTCTTCACTCTTTCCTTTATCTTCTTTACTTTTTAACTCACAACCATGGGTAAGTATCCTCAAGAAAAAAGAAATGAAATTATGGCTTTTTATGATATTCATGGCTTGGAGCCTACTATTACTACATTTAAGATATGTTCCGAAACTATACTTATATGGAAGGCCCAACGAGAAGCAGCTGTTGCACGTTTTGATTCTGCACAGAAAACAAGAAAACCAAGTATCTCTATCTCTTCAATGAACAACAAGAAAATTACTAGTGGTGGTGTTAGTAGTGATGATACTGCTGAAGATTCTTCTTTTTGTTGTCTCCTATGTGATGATATACGTGGCACAGAAAGAGTTGTGGACCTTCATATTGCCAGTTCGCATAAAAATGAGTTAGAGGCATTAGGTGGTAATAAACTTTTGTTTCATGCAAATCATGGTAAAACAAAGAAAGATTTAATTAGTGACATTGAATCCGCATTTGCTATTCAAGAGTTGGAGGAAATTGAACTCATCAAAGCAGAACAGTTAGAGAAAAAGAAGCAATTCCAGGAAAACTTGAAAAAGAAAGAAGAGGAAGAAAAATTGAAAAAGAAAGAAGAGGAAGAAAAAATGAAAAAGAAAGAAGAGGAAGAAAAAATGAAAAAGAAAGAAGAAGAAAAATTGAAAAAGAAAGAAGAGGTATCATTATCTTCAAAAAAAAGGAAATATTCCGCGGCCTCACTTAACAACAATGATGACTATAAAGAAAACACCAACCATACTTCTTTGGTTGAAATGCTTAATTTGGTGAAGGAAAATAATGAACTCTTCAAAGAAACAAGTAAATTAAAAGATACTATTAATGAATTGGAGAAGGAAAAACAAGAACTTTTGAATCAACATAGGAATGATCAAAAGGAAATTAAAAGAAGTGCCAATGCAGTCCAGGAATTAGAGAATAAAGTAAAACTGTTAGAAAGAGAGAATTTAACATCTCAACAATTATTTGAGAATGACAATACCATAATGCTGACTAGAGTAAGGCATCTAGAAAAAGAAAATCTTGAAATGAAACAACAAATCGAACAACAACATCAGTTATTGACTCAACAACATCAAAAATTAACTCAACAACATCAAAAATTAACTCAACAGCAGCAGACTCAACAACAAAAACAAACTCCTGTAAATTCTCCTAAAGTTAACGGAGGTGGTAATGGAAGTGGTAGTATTAACCCCCCTGTTACTACTGGAGCTAAAACGTCGAGCACTCCTGCAGTTACCTTTAAAAAATAATTGTTAAATATCTTTTTTTATTTTTTTTCATGTCCTGTCCTTTTATATATATATTTTATCTTTATCTATATATCCATATCTATATATTTTATTTCCTTTATCATTTATCGTTTATCTTTCGTATTTCATATATATATTTCTATAGATTATAAATATAAAACTTTATAGTCTATCCCTAATAAAGAATATTTTTCAATATGTGTGGCTGTTAGTACTATCAAAAATTAAATTTATTTTTTTTTCATTTTTTCATTTTTCTTCTTATATCGATATCACTTTACTGCATTTCCTTTTTCCGATCAGTTTTTTTCCTTTTTTTTTTCCGATCAGTTTTTCAGTTATCATCCTTTCATCTTTTTGATACATAGAACTACTACTCTTATTCACTACTCTTATTTACTACTTAAACTAAAGTCTACCATGTCTAAAATTGAAAGAAGGGATTATGATGAAAAATTTAAGGCAAGTGCAATAAAAAGAACTAAAGAAGAATTTAATTATGATTATAAAAGAGCAGCGGAAGGTATTGGTATGCCATCTTCTACATTGCGTGCTTGGGTAAAAACTGATATAGATAATGGTTTGTTAAGTGTAAAGAAAGAAAAAGTGAAAGCTGGTGGTGATGTTATTATGGATGATGATGCCATTTATTATTGTATTAGCTGTCAACAAAGTTGTGCCACCTCAAGGAGGCTCTTTATTTTTCATGTGAAACAATATCATGAAGATGAATTGTCCTTATTGAACGATGATATAGATCGTTTTTATCTTAAAAAAGGTCAAACCAATCCACAAACGAAAGAACAGTTGGAATTGGATATCACGAACGCAATAGAAGAAAAGAAAAAAAGAGAAATTGAAAATGTGAATAAACAAAGCGCTGAGATAGTAAAAAGGATGGAAGAGAAGAAGAAAAGGATAGAAGAAGAACGAAAAAAGAAGGAGGAAGAGGAACAAAAAAAGAAAGAGAAAATGAAAGAAATGGAAAATGAAGAAGAGGAAACCCAAAAAGAAAAGAAGAGACGATTTTCCTTCATTCCTGAAGACGGAGATGAAGTGATTTCTTACACATTTCAAGCGATGAAAGATAATTGCGAACAATGGAAAAAATTATACGATCAGCAAGCAAAAATAATGGACAAGATAGAAAAAGAAAATAGTACGCTGAAAAATTCCATTGAACAATTGGAAAAAGAAAATAGTACGCTGAAAAATTCCAATGAACAATTAGAAAAAGAAAATAGTACGATGAAAAATTCAAATGAACAGTTGGAAAAAGAAAAGAAGGAATTACAAATCCAATTGAAGACAAGAGGGGACACCATTCAACAATTAGTTAAAGATCGTGATATTGCAAATAAAGAAATGGTCGATATCAAAAGGAAACTTGAAAAATCTGACAGGGATAAGAATGGAATGAATCGAAGGATCAAAGAACTTGAAAGAGCTAATAAAGAATTAAAAAATCAACTAGAGCAAACACAACCAATGGGCCCGCAACAGCAAACACCAGTACCGCAAGGAACAGTTATCCATCGAAAATTAATTATGGATTCTTCTTCTAATCAACAATCAGCCTTTGGAAGTCCAGTAGTATCTCCAAACACTACAAACACTCCAAACACTAACACTCCTTCAGCGACAACATCAGCATTTACTTTTAAAACTCCTGCTGTTCCTGTAATTTCACTTTCTCCTTTTAATTATCGGAATTAAAAAGTTAGTACTAGGTACTAGTACTATGTGTTAAAAGAAGTAGATCTGTTACCTACCTATTTATTTTCCTTTTCGTATACTTATTTTTTTATTTTTATTCCTTTTTTTATTTCTATTTTTATTCCTATTTTTATTCCTTTTTATTCCTTTTTTTTATTCCTGTTTTTTTCTTTTGTTTTTTTCGTTTATATTTGATTAATTATTTATGTTTATCTTAATAAAAGAAGTAAAAATGGAAGATATTGTGCGTGACTATGTTGAATTATCTTTAAAGTTAAAGAGACTTGGTGAAGAACGTAAATTAATCAAACAAGAATTCACTGAGAAAGAAGAAAAAATCAAAAATTATATGGTAGAAAAAGGAATAGGTCAATTAAATTTAGCTAATGGAAGTATAAAATTAAAAACTAGCTCAACTAAAGCCCCTCTTAATAGAGACTTCATTACTGATACGTTATCTCAAAAACTTCCACAAGAAACTGCACAGGAACTTACAGAACACATTTTAGAAACCTCAAAAAGTAAAGTAACTGAAAAAAGTGTATTAAAATTAAGTGTTGCGAGTGGTGGTGAAAACTGAAATTAAAACTAAAAAAACTTTTTCTTTTGCCTTTTTTTCCTTTTTAGTTTTAGTTTTAAACATGGCTGACAGAACTCCGCTAGGACCGAAGACCGAACAAGAAAAAAATAAAAAAAGGATACGAGAAGAATATTTCCATAGTATCAATGGTGAATTTGTTACTAAAAAAGAATATGACACCCTATTACACCACGTCATCACTATACAGGAGCAACTGAATATTCAACAAATGCATAATAAGTACCTGGAAAAACGAGTTCAAGATATTGAAGAGTGGATAAATAACGCACAAGAATTAGGTCAATTAATTCAAAACATGGAAGAAAACTCACCAACTAAAACAGAAGTAAATTAAGTAGAACTCCATATTTTTTTAAATGAAGATGGAGGGTTGCCTTCGGTGTCTCCTTTAGGAATAACGCCAACTAATTTGAATAAATCTTCTTGTAACTTATATTTTAATTCTGCATCCCTTTTATCAAATTCTACTAATGAAGCGCCTTTATTCCATTCTAAGACATATACAGATAAATCCGAATTGATCTGATAATCACAACCAAACAATTGAAAATTCATTTTTCCTTTAACATTATTACAAATAACTCCGTTAACTGCATCCATTGTGAATTGCAAATTTTGTTCAATAGCATTAAATATGTGTTGAGATCTCCTTCTACCAATAAACCTCTTAAGATCAGTATGAGTCAAAGGATTCTTCGCGTACATATCGCGAGAAATATAGCCGGTAGTAATACTTTCCGCCGGATCTGTCGAGTATTTATACTTTTTCTTTGTGTAATACACAAATCCATCTTGATACATATAAGCTGTTTTTATCGCAGAATTCGACGCAGGCTCAGGCGCACAGGTTATGAGAACATATACTCGTAGATTAATCTTATACCCATTCACAAGAAATGGATGATCTACATATTTCTGTGCAAGGACGTATCCTTGACTATAGTAATTAGCTAAAGAACTGACGTCTTTTTTTCGTTTAAGTAAAAGTCCTTCTTGACGTTGAATATTTTTTTTAAAAATAATGATAGTATCTGGATCAAGTTCATTAATGAATATTTGTTGATCTGGTTGTGAATTTAACAAATATGTCGTAGGCATAATCGACGAAGCTCTGGCGATACCATATTTGGAAACTAATAATTGCCATAAACTATTTTTAGCAACGATACGATCACATCCACTTATAGCATAAATTTTCAATCCTGTATGAGGTTGGATTTGTTGAAATTCATTTTCCACATTATTAAATCCACAAGAGAGATACACATCACTTTGACTAGGATCTGACGTATAAGCAATACCAGCTTTATTAAATATTTTCAGATTAGCACTCGTTAATTGAGATCCTTGTTGACAACTATAATACGTGCCGATAGGGGTAGTAACACCAGCAGTACCAGCGGTACCAGGAGTAATCGTATTCTTTACCATCAAATACACAGTCAACCCACTAGCAATGGCAAAAGGAATATTCATATCTTCTTTACTTTGTGTTTCCTATTGTTACAAGGCGAATATTTTTTTTCTTGATTAGGACTAAAAAATGGAACTCGACAAAAGTGAAGTTGCAGGTGACGCAGGAGACGACAGTGAAGCCGCGGTTTTGACCATTAAGATACCGAAAAAAAATCCAAGTGGAGGTTCCGAACTTACAGCTAAACAATTAGAAGATCAAGTAGAAGTTCAACCTGACTACCTCAAGTTTTTATATGGAACATGGGTGAAATCTGTAAATAAAAATACAAATAAATTCCATTCTGGTGGATTTCTATCAAAAATTGAAGATGGTAAAGCAGTTCTTCGTCGATGTAAAACGTTTGAAGAAGTTGATATCAAATCACATTATTTTTACACTAGAAATTCATCAGAACAGTATAAAGCAATCCAAGAAATCACATTAGCCTATGAAAAATTAAAATACGACAAGTATATATTTGAACAAGAAAAAATGAAAAAAAATGAAATCTTACGTCGTATGTATGAGACGCGTAAAGGTCCATGAGGCCTTTTGGCCTCAGCAGTCGAATATCACTTGGTTATCACCAGCACAAAGTAAATGTCCACGAATATCTGAAGGTAATCTTGCAGGCATAATTCCATTCACTCTTGATAAAATTTCAGTTGAGGTACTAGGAGCAGACATCGTAGGTGTAAAAGGAGCATAATTCTCTTTCAAAGGCGACGCATCGCCTCTTGTGTACAAACTAATTAATAAAATAATAATGAGTATAGCAAGAATTGCTACAATCCATTCTGGATGAATGCTACTATTTCCTTTCATTGGCATCCTTTTTGTTTTCTTTCTCTTCTTCTTTTAATTTACTACTAGAATAAAAAAAGAGCAGAATAAAAAAGGAGAAGAATAAAAAAGGAGTAGAATAAAAAAAAGAAAACAATGAACCATTTTTTTTTCGTTTAACTTGACGAAGTCGAAGACGATGATTTCATTTGCTTCATTCCAATAATAAGAGCAATAATAATGACAACGATAATAATCAGATTTGAGCTATCGAAATTAAGAAATCCTGCATTACTCGCTGTGGCAGTTTGACTTAGACTATTCGCTAATTTATTCACAAGAGCACTCGTATTAGCATCTTTTTGAATACAATTCGATACTAGATCTGTAGCGGCTTTAAATTGAATATCCGTTAAAGTGACATTACCTTGAACATTTTCGGCAGAAATAACTTGATTTTGATTAGAATTGGCAAGACATGATTTCACATTTTGAATATCTATACTTTGAGAAATATCATTAACTAATTTACTTTGTTCATCTGTGAGTGATACTTGAGCGCCAATATTTTGGCCAGTATTTTTCGCTGCAGCCTGTTGCATAATTTGATTAGAGATCTCATTCGCTAATGAAGCATTATTAGCAGATTCTTGAAGACAACTTAGATTCACTTTAGATTCAGCATCAAAAGTAGCTCCAGAGAGTGTGAAATTTCCCCCTACGGTACCTAATTTAATTCCTTGAGATTGAGTCGTGGATGCTGAACATACAGCATTGTTCTTAATGACAGCAGAGGCCACTAAATGATTCACCGTTTCCGAAGTGACTTTGGCTGTTGAGACTTGTCCGCCCATACTTTTTTAAGTGTTTTGTTTACCAATTCATACAGAAAATAAATTGGATTTTCTTTTTTATTTTGTAAGAGTAAAAGTAAATAAAGATGACGACTTCAGCTGTGAGTGTAAACCCTCCATATACTTTATTAAATGACGATAATGGTGAATGCGTAACTCAAATATGGAATGGATATACACAGTGGCCAGGTTTCAATTTACAAGGATGTACAGGAAATGATTGGCAACAAATCAGGTACAATTCAGATCAGACAATATCTTCAGGTGTTGGAGGGTATATGGTTTTTGATAGTCATGGTAATGTAGGATCTACACAAGATGCAGGTAAAGCAAGAGAAAGCGGGTACCAATATAATATCTTTTCAGCAGTTCCAACCTCAAACCTAACAGGAGATGCTGCTATTCAATACGGACCGGTGAAAATTCAAGGAAAATGGTCCTCAGGTGATCTTGCGGGTATTTTAGATCGTGATTCAAGCAATAATAATACTCGATTAAATTGGTCATCTGGTGGAAGAAGTCAATCATGGATAGCAAAAGCATTAGCAGATGTGTGTTACAACCTAGGAATTACTGATTTCACTCAATGTAATCAAGATTCTATCTGTCAAACAGCGCTTCAAAATGGCGTTGATATGGCTTCATGTCGCAACTGGGCTAAAAATAAACCTCCATCTTCTGATATAGACGCCTTAGTGAGTACATATTGTTCAAAAAATCCTTCGGATCACGATTTTTGTGGGTGTTATAATACCGATGATTCATTTAAACAATTACAAACAGCAGCTGGAAGTCAAGGATTAGCATTAACTCCATGGTGTAATGCCAGTACATGTGCCAGTAATGCTAATGCATATATAGCTACTACAAAAAAAGGTATAAATTGTCCTCCACAACAGTTTTGTCTTCAAAGTGTAGATATTGGATCAGCGAATACTAGTAGTATAACTGGCGTGACTTTCTCGTGTGCTCAAAAGAGTACTACCAATGACACTACAAATGACACAAGTACTACTACTAATAATACTAATAATACTACCAACAACACTACCAGTTCACCAGCAAGTACTTCTCTTACCCATGCAGCAGCTCTTACAACTGGAGAAGAATCTAAGACATTGAAACAACAATTCGAGGACTACAAGGCCTCTAATCCTGTCATGGTAGGTATTGCTGGATCTATTATAGGTCTATTGATTCTACTTGTTTTAATCTCTATTATGAAACGAAAGTGAGAAACACGAAACGAAAGTGAAACTTGAGATCAAAAAAGGGGTGCGTTTTTGAAATCTATGTCGAAAAAATCAAAGTAAAAAATTATCAGCCATAACATAATCATGTCATAAAAATCTAGAGGATCTGAGGGGTGCGTTTTTGAACAAAAAAAGTGAAAAAGTTTGAAAATAAAAAATCGATTTTTGAAAAAAATAAATTTAGAAAAAAAATTTCAGAAAAGTTGTAAAAAAAGTGAAAAAACGCACCCCTTTGGAAAAAAATGTCATCCTTCATCGATTCATTTCCAAATGAATTAATCCATATGGTAACGCAGTACTTGCCTGTAAAAGATAAAATCAAAATGAAGAAGACGTGTCATTTCATGAACAATGTTATCACAGAAAACCATATTATTGATTCTATAGCTAAAGATTTAGTGGAAAAATACGGCGATGATGAAATAAAGTGGATCCATAATGAAGAATGGCTACTATACCCATTTGCAAAGAAAATATGTGATAAAATACTTACCTTGAACAAAACAATTTTAAAAAGAATGGATAGCCCACTTTATTACAGTTTTTACAAAGGAAAATATGATATACTAGATTATTTATTGAATATCGCTAAAATTAATGGACTCGAGTATCAGGAATTGGCAAACCAGATATTAGACTGTGCTTATCAAGGAGATATAACCGCAGCTGAAATTTGTCTTAAATATGGCGCTGATGCAAATTATTGGAATAGTTCACCATTAACGGGAGCATGTACCGACGGAAAGAATCTAGAAATCATTCGCTGGTTAATAAAGAATGGAGCAGATATCACTTCTCATGGACTTCACCGACCCATGGAATATGCTATCATGTGCAGAAATGTTGATGCTGTTAAAGAATTGATTAATGCAGGTGTAGATATCCATCATAACAACGATATATTCTTTTTTTGGTCTATTATGTACAATAACATGGAAACGTCTTCTCCACATCATAATGTAGATTGTACGAAATATTTTTTGGAAAATGGATGTAAGATCCAAAAAGATTGGCCTTGGTATTATATAGAATGGACTAAAATCGATCCTGTGAAAACTGTTATTGAAGAGCACTACCGCAATTCGTCACTTCATTGTTCTATCATTTAGTTTGTGGTTTTTTTCTGCGCTAAATAACCGCCCATTATTTTAGTCATCATACATCAACAACACATCAAAAAACAAAAAAAGAGAAAATGGCCGATGAAACCTATGATCGTAAAGAATTGGAACTTTTTGTAAGAAATGTATGGAATCTATACTTTGCCATCGATCCAAAAGACAATCTCAAATCCATGACGAATTTCCTCGATAAATTAAAAGAATCATTTGAAAATGGCAGTCCGGAAGAAATCTGTATATCCGGTCATAAAGATGCATTAAATTCCATTAACTTTTCCACGTCAAAGATCGATGATCTCCGTCACCTTGGAAAAAGTCTATTAGAAAATATTTGTCAAGATCTTTTATTTGATGGAGATTCCTCGGATTATAGCGGCAGTGAAAGTGAATAAAGTAAAAGTAAAAGTAAAAGTACGCAGATCTTCAATAATTAAGAAAAAAAATAAAAAGAAAAACTTTTTTTTTCTTAGTTAATGTTTATAGATTCTCTTCCTAAAAAAATTAAATTAAATAAAATGTCAGGACATTCAAATCAAGTAAATAAATCATACGGAGCAATTATTGTAGGAGGAAACACGATTAAAGGGGGTAATACCACTACTGTCCATGTTGCTTCTACACCAGCTCCAACTGCTGTTTCCGGAAGCACAGCCACTTTAACAGGAGCACAATTACTTACCGGTATCATCACGAATGCCGCTGATACCATCACAGTCACTTTACCAACAGCAGCTCTTTTGATTGCAGCAATGACCAAACCTGCTATCGGAGACACGTTCAATGTAACCTTCATTAAAACCGGATCCAATGATATGACATTAGTTATGGGTGATCATGGAACATTGGTAGGAGCTTCCGCTGCATTAACTGTTTCTACCGCTACAAGTGCTACATTTAAAATCCGTATCACCGGAATCACTACAGCAGCATACAGTGCATACAGAATTAACTAAACGTAATTGGTAATTTAAATAGAAATATTTTTTTGAGAATTAATAAAAAAAGTCTTATTTTCAAAAACTTTTTTCTTGATTAATGTATATAACCGTTAATCAAAAACAAAAAAAATGTCTGGACATTCAAATCAAGTCACTAAAACTTTTGGAGCACTTACTGTAGGTGGAAATACTATTAAAGGGGGAAATACTACGTCTGTCGCCGTAACTCCATCTCCTGCTCCTGTCGCTTATAATTCTACAGCCTCCATCGCAGCTGCTGATGCTCTTGCTGGATTGATCACAAGTACAAGTTCAGCTGTTACACTTACTATGCCAACTGGAGCCGCTTTAATTGCAGCCATGACCAAACCGGCTATTGGTGATACATTCAATCTTACATTTGTAAAAACAGGAGCCAATGATATCACTGTTGCTGCAGGTGCAAGTGGTTCAACTTTAGTTGGATCCGCTACTGTTGCCACCGCTACTAGTGGAACTTACAAAATACGTGTTACCGGTATTACTACTCCAGCATACAGTATGTACCGAATCTAATTTTTTTTTAATTAGTTCTATTATTTCCTCTTTCGTTTTCCTTTTTATTCGTTTAAGAAGTCTAAAAAAAAATAAAGATTAAAGGCAAAATGGCCACCCCACGAGAAAAACTTGAATCTTTACCTCATTATCAAGGTGAACATACCATTGACCTTGATACGGATAAAGCTCTATATGAAGCCAAAAATATGCACAAAGCGGTAATAGCAAGTAAAAACGGAACAGGACCTCTCATTGCATTTCCAGAATATTATCAACAACGATACAATTACCTCTTCACTAGATGTCCAAGATGGTTTAATACGATTTTTGAAAATACGATGGGGGATAATTATATGATCGTTCTTGAAAATATGTTGAATAAAATCAAAGACATTCAATCAAAAAAAATCAGTCAATTTCAAGCAGATGCGGATATTGGTCAAGCGCTTCATAATAAATATATCGTTCCATTCATAGACATGACGAAGGAAAATGGAGCGAAGGAAAATACGTCAAAGGAAAACGGTACGACGACGGTAGACACAAAAGTTCTAGGTAAAAGAAAAAGAGACAAAGAATGAAAAAAAAATAAATAAAAAATTATTTTCTATAATAATAAATATAAATCCAATCAAAAAAAAAGATGGCTACAACACGAGCAGCAGCAAGAAAGAAGAGAAGTTCAGCAGGAACCGGTAAAACTGTACGCATTTACTGTGTGAGTTGTCAAAAACATTATAACGTAAGTCAATCTAAAGTAAAAAAATTCGTCTATCATCTTCCTAATGGTTGTAAATCCACTCAAGTTCATGGGAAATGTCCTAAAGATGGACAAAATTTCTCCACCATTATTAAAAATGATTGCTAATTCAAAAGAAAGAAATTTTAATTAGAACTACTACTGTAAGTCTATTTATTTTTATTTTTTTTCTCGTGTGAAATGAAACGATAAAAAAAATAACTTTGTCGATTTTTCTATGATGGCACCTCCACAACGCATCCCCATTGAAGATATTATTGGAAATGTCCAAAGACCTATAGATACGACGAATATCATTTCTACAACGCATACGATCTGGTCAAGTGTTGTATCCAATAAAGGTAAAATCGATTTAACTCCTGTTCAAGCGACCATTGAAGACGAGAATGATCGTTTCTTGATTATCAAAGCAATTATAGAACACCTCTTACCTGGAGTTTCAGAGGAAGAACAAAAAGTCATTGAATCATTTATTAATGATTTATTGCCGTCAGTGATTAATTCATTTGAACTTATCTATGAAAAAATGAAAAAGAAACAAATAGGACATAAATTGAAACGATTCAGTCGAAAATTAGTGTATCATTTAAAACGATTATTTACTTGTGCACCATGCAAAGAAAATAAAATGACAATGGCTCCTCATTCGACCACTCCACTCACATCTGGAACACTCTAAGGAAATTTTAATTTAAAGAGAGTAAAAGTAATAGAAGATAAAAAAAGAAGAAAAACAAATCTTCTTCTGTTCGTCTTCGAATTCTAATTTAACTTTACCTTTTATTTACCCCTCAGATTTGCGTTAAAACAGTACAAATTAAAACCAGTACCTACACTTAAATTACAGTTAATTCCAATTAATTCCAATTAAAAAAAATGTCTACTTCAACTGCTACCCCTGCTACTTCAACTGCCACCGTCAAGAAGACCAAGAAATCTTCTTCTTCCTCCAAGAAAGCGAGTCCCTCTGACGTTGTTCCAGTTGAAACTCCTGTTGTAAGTGAAGTTCAAGTTCCAGTTGAAAAAGTAAAAAAAACTAAAAAGGTCAAAAAGACTGAAGAAGTTGCTGCTCCTCTTAGTGAAGAGGTTGTACCTGAAAGTGAATCTGAATCACCTAAAGAAGCTAACGAAGAGACACCTTCCGATGATTCCACCAAGAAAAATGAAAGTGAAACTGAAATCAAAAGTATCCTTGAAACTATTCTTACCATGTCTCGTGAATTACGATCATTAGAATCAAGGATTCGTGGGGTTGTCAAACAACATCAAAAGGAACTTAAGGAAGCTACTAAGACCACTGGACGTCGCAAGAGAACCACTAGCAGTGGATCTGAATCTAGCAGTAACAACACAGGAATTAAAAAACCTGTTGCTATTTCAGAGGCCTTATCTGATTTCTTAGGTCTTGAAAGAGGAACTTTAATCAACCGTCCTGATGTAACTCGTAAGATCTTTGCTTATTTACGCGAACATAAACTCCAGGAAGAAGCCAATAAAACCATTTTCAAAGTGGATGCAGCTCTTAAAGCTGTTCTCGGAGAACCCATTCATCTTATTAGAAAAGACAAACCTGAACTTGGCTATGGTTATTCAGGAACTAATTTACAAACTTATTTAGTACCTCATTTCTCCAACAGTGCCAAAAAAACGCTTGATGCTGTAGAAGCCGCAATGGCCACTGCTGCTTAAATCCTTTTAAAAAAAACAAAAAAGTAAAAAAAAGAATTAGTGTGTAACTTTATTATTACTATTATTACTCTCGAAAAAAAACCCATTCGAGAAGAATAATACCAAAATTATTTTTCACACAGATCAGACGATGTCGCTTTGAAAATATAATGCATACCTTTCCGGAATTCCATCACTTTCTATATCAATATCATCCACACAATATGTATATATTTTATTTCGAGTGATAATTTGTATCACAACATCTCTCGCAATATACCCATCCACAAAATCTCTAAAAATATTACATTGATGAATACGGTTCACTTCATCTGTTGGCCATGAAATACACATTCGTTCTCCACGATCCACAACAATAGTGGATTTGATTGAATAAGGTTTAAGAACAAAATGTCGTAAATTTGACTGCAGTCGTCGTGACCTAAAATTAAATAATGGAAAAACTTTTCTTAGTGCCAATTGTGTATCTATATCAACAAATTGAAAAATATGATCGATAATGTCTAAAGGCAATCGAACCGGATCCATTTCCTCCTTGTCACTTTCCATAAATAATATGCCTTGGTAATTTTTTATGAAAGTAAAATTCAGATTTATGTATTTCCTCGAGGTACCGTGACTGTAATTGCCGTCGAAGCTTATTCAAAGTTGGAGGGGACACTGTATTCGTAGTAACTTGACCATTCTGTATAATCGTTAATGAAAATAATTTGATATGTTGAATCAATGCATCATAATTCCTTAATCGATCATTACTGACAATAAGAGGGTTTCTATACTCACTAGATTTGAAATAATTTCGAAAAAAATATAACATAATGCATACGAAATCGTCGCGTTCTCGATTATAGCCTTTGCAAGGATACTCGTCATTCACTATGATATAAATACAATTTGGAAATTTCCTAGTGAGATCCTGGATACGAGCCAAAGGAACTTCAAAAATCACCTTTGATACAATAATTTTAGTTTTCGTAGCAACTAAATTAGCTATTTTAGTAAAACATAATTCAAATGAATCTATCGAGAACGGATGATATTTCGCATGAAAATCTATAAGGCGACAATATACATTATAAAAATCTACTATAAGGCAACCATATTTAGAATAGTCGTAGGATTTTAATCGAATCAATTTTGAGTAATTCTCACTTAACATACCTCCTTCAAATTTGTGACCTTTTATTCGTATTATTCCTATTTTTTTAAATTAATCTAACCACGGCGAGAGCAAAATGAAGGGCTAGGATGACTTGGGGTGCCTCTGACATGACTACAAATATTCGTTAAGAGTCCTGATGTGCTTCTATCACCATCATAAGGCACATTAAACGTTCCATCAGTTTGTACGTATCGTATAGTAGGAAAACTGGTAATACCTAATTCAGCAATAAGGTTTTCATTTTGAGTTCCTTCTACAGCACCTAAAATGAATGCATTACCTGTTAATTGAGCCGCTTGTTTATATTCAGGTTCTAATTTCTGACAATATCCACACCATTTCATTTTAAAAACGACAAGTCCTTGCTTACCTTTGAATGCAGGATGAGTAATAATCCATTTTCCTTTAACTTTTTTAAAATGAGACTTGTTTAATTGTACAACTCCTGGCATACTTTTTTCTAGTACCTTTTCTTAGTCTAGTATAGTATATTATACTTAAAAGAAATTTAATTTGGATGACCAAAACATAAAGTGAAAAGGAAAAGGAAAGTGGAATGGAAAGAATAATGGAAAGTGGAATGGAAAAGGAAAAGGAAAGTGGAATGGAAAAGGAAAAGGAAAGTGGAAAAGAGAAAAAAGACAAAAAGAGAAAAAAAAAGGTGACGGAAATAACGTCTACGAATGAAAAAAAAATTAAAAAAAATTAAGTAATTAATTAATTTATATACAAATGCGTTTAAAGGTGGAGTCCACCTATTTATTTTCTCTTAATAAAATTAAAATTAAATGGAGTAATGTTAGCTGTGCCGCCTAAACCAAAAAAACCAAACCCAATAGATCCGGATCTGTTCTACACAAAAACTGAACAATTAATCAGAAGATATAAACCTACTATTAAAAAAACCAGTCTCACGACTTATATGAATAACTTAAGAGTTTTATCAACACATTTATTTCATAAAAAAACATTTCTTCCAAAATATTTTCATGATTTCGATTCAGTAAAGTCTTTTTTAGAAGAACGACATCCTCTTATAACTACTCGTGGAAATTTCTTATCTAGCATTATAGTCTATCTTAAGAGTTTACCTGCATTTCCACCAGATATATTAAAATTATATACAGATTGGCAATCAGAATTATTACGACAACATTCTTCTATACAGTCTCAACAATTAAAAAGCGATCGTGAAGCTGAGAATTGGTTAACTCCAGAGGAGATTCAAGACAAGAAGAAGGAGATTCAAAATATCCTCGCTACAACTCCTGAAAATTCTATTAAATATTTTGACTTTTATCAAAGGTATTTAGTGCTATCATTATATACAGATATTCCTCCTATTCGCAATGATTTTGCGAATACAAAAGTAAGTGCTACACCACTTAATATTGAAAAAATAGATTGTAGTTATAATTATATAGACCTCAATTCAAACCAATTAATCCTATGTAACTATAAAACAAATAAAACCTATGGGGTTAAACAACTGGATTTACCAGCAAGTCTTTGTGATATTATTAAAATCTGGATGACCAAAGTTCGTGGACAACACTGTAGTAGCTCAGATTTCTTATTAGTGAATATAAAAGATAAATCAAAAATGACTACAAATGCATTAACAAAATTTATTAATAAAATATTTAGACCTAAAAAGGTATCAAGTACAATGTTAAGAAAAATCTATTTATCACATAAATATCCTGTTATACATACAACAAATGAAATGGAACGCGATGCACAATTCATGTGCCATAATACATCTACACAACAAACAGTTTACAGAAAGAAGTGACGGATGGGATCACCGAAAGGAACGATCGACGGGTCACCGGAAAAAGTGACGCAACTTCTTGTTGAGGCACACTAGGCTTATATATGCTATGATTTGCCTACATCCATTTTTTCTAGCCTTATCCAGAGCAATAAAGATATTTCCAAGTTCTGGATAAGTCGTATAAATAAATCTAAATATTTCCAAATGTCCTTCTGAAGCGGCATAATACAAAGATTCTTCTGTTAAAGAGAATCCTATTTCCAACAGCCATAAAACCATGTTCAAATTGTTATTAAGAATAGCAAATTGTATTATTTGAACGTCTTTATAATCAAAAACAAAGTAGTCATGGAGAAGTTGAAGAATATCTAAACGATTATTCATAGTGGCAGAATAAATAGATGCCTGAGTGATCCCTCCATGCCTATGTTCAAGTAAATATTTTACAATATCAATCCGGCCAATTTCCACTGCATAATCTATAGCATCTGTTGTACATCCTTCATTCCTATTTTCAGTTAAAAATTGAATTACATCAAAGTGACCATTCATAGCCGCTGTATCTATAGCTGCTGTTGTGCATCCTTCAGTTCTATTTTCATGTAAGAATTGAACTACATTCAAATGACCATTATTTGCAGCTGAATCCATAGCATATTCACTAATGGAATTATAACCTTGATCGTGTAACCATTTCAGGACTTCTAATTGACCATGATCAGCAGCGACATTCATGGCACAGTTATGAAGACCTTCAGGTCTGTGCTTGCAGAATACAGTAAAATACCATTTCACATAATCTAAATTTCCTTTACTGATTCCTTCTACATCTAACCAGTACCCAATATCAAAATACGCAGTCTTCCACGAAGGGGTTCCTCCATCAATAAACACAAAATATTTTTTGTTTATTCCACGTGGAATTAACGGAGCAAATATAAAAGGTTCGCGTAAGATTAACATGTGAAGAGAAGATGATTCATATTCATAGTCAAAGTAATTTAAAATAGAATTGAAAAAAGAAAAACCTAAAGCATGAGATCCAGGAATATCTAAAACTGTATGATAAAAATTCAAGAGGATATATTCTTTTCTTGCGGATATATATGTATAAAGTGTTTTATTGAGGAGTGCTATTTGAGATATATCGTGAAGGGAAAGGAATTTACAAGCAATATCATATATAATCGTTTCAATAGGTAATTGGTACATCATCTTTTTTTTACCGATTCATCTACGTGGGTTACCACAAGAAAGAGTTTGTTTGTTTATCTGTTTGTTTCTCTGTTTGTTTCTCTGTTTGTTTCTCTGTTTGTTTCTCTATCACAAACCACAAATACCCTTTAAATTTTTAATTTAACAGGGGTATTACTCAATTTCATTTTAAAGAAAAAGACCAAGAATATAACGAAAAGAAACTCAAAAAATAAAAGATGACTGTAGAAGAGACTACTATTGTTACTGTTAAGAAAAAACGTGGTAGAAAACCAAAAGAAACCACCTCAACTGAAGGCGAAGCCGGAAAAGGAACCGGAACGGAAGGCGAAGCCGGAAAAGAAGCCAAGAAAAAATCCACAACAAAAACTCCAAGGAAAAAAAAGGAACCAGCACCTTCGGAGCCTTCAGTTCCTTTGGTTCCTTCGGTACCTTCGGTGAGTCCAAAGAAAAGAGGTAGGAAACCTAATGACTACTCATTAAAAAGTGCTGAAAGTGTTCAACAAGAAGAAAATATCATTCTTCATCTACCTTTAAAATTATCTGAAATTCAATTACAAAGTGATACAATAGAACGAATTCTTAAAGAAAGACCAAGTATTATTGAACCTATCAGTTATACGACAACAACTGTAGAATTTCATTCTACTATGACCAGATGTATTACTGAAGATGGTCAATATAAATTAGTAGATAATTCAAATTTCAATAACTCAAGTCATTGTGATAGTGGTCCACAATTATTTGATGAAGGTGAATGTGGAAGCACATTACTATTATTAGAAGACGTCGATGACAACAAGTCTCTGGCCACTTATGAAGAAGGACCTAGTAAAAATGTAGTAATGACGAGGGAAAAATATCAACCAAATACAAATCGAAAAAGTAATCATACAGGTATCAATATCTCTTCATTATCAGTCTATGATATGAAAACATTTCCTCTAGAATTAAAAAATGCTTCCAATATAGAAGATATTAAAAAGGTTCGTGTCAATACAGCATGTTGGCACTGTGTCCATCCATTTGATACGATGCCTGTATACCTTCCAGTGAATTATTCTCAAGGAATCTTTAGAGTGAAAGGATGTTTTTGTAGTTTTAATTGTGTGATGGCATATGGCCTTAATGATAGGAAATACTATAACGACACCAAATCTCTTACCAGATTAATGTATAAGATGATTACAGGTAAATCGGATTATTTTGATATCAAACCTGCTCCAAGTCGATATGCACTTGCCTTATTTGGAGGGATATTATCTATTGAAGAATTTCGTGAATCTTTCCATAGTTTGAATAAATATAATGTCACTGAATTTCCTATCATCAATATTATTCAACAAATTGAACAAATCCAAATTACTACTGTTAAAGGAACGACTCCACCGCCTTCGGCTTCCATTGTAACTTTCCAACCGGAAAAGAAATTGAGATTACAAAGAACTAAAAAGAAAGAAAATACTGGATTTAATGCATTACTTGGTCGATCGTAAATTTTTTTTATCTATTTTTTCTCTGTTTTTTTTTCGCGCTTTTAGTGACAAAAAAGTATTACCTTGTCACTAAAAGAAGTGACAGCGACAGCCATGGCTCATGTTTTAGCAATTGATGTAGGACTCCTAAATCTATCAGTATGCTGTTGCACAAAAATAAAACCCAAGAAAACGTCAATGAGAGATAAATACGACATTTTATTTTGGGATCTCATCAATGTGATAGAAAATGACGGAAGTGAAAATAAAAAAATTAATTTATGTGGAACAAAACAAAAAAATGGTAAAATATGTAATAAAAAAGCAAAATATTCATCAAGTGAACGTGAACGTAATGAATACTTTTGTAAAATGCATAGCAAAACCAAAGACACACAAAGCCTAAAAGAAATCAAAATAAAAAAAGTTAAAGTTAAACAATTAAATTTTCAACAGATTGCTGAGCGCATTATAACCCATTTAAATAGTTTAAAAAAAATCTATTCTGAAGAGTTTAGCAAAATAACTAAAATACTCATTGAACTTCAACCTAATAAAAACAATAAAATGAAATTCACCAGTCATATTATTTTTGGAAAATTAATTGATATGTTACCAGGAATTCCTATTAGATTTATTGGAGCTAAAAATAAATTAAAACACTACAGAGGTCCAGCAACTGGTCCAAAAGTCAAAAATACCTATTCGAATCGTAAAAAAATGGCTATTGATCAAGGACAATGGTATATGGAGCAACAGGTTCATAATAAAGATGAATGGAATAATTACTTAGATTCACAACCTAAAAAAGATGACTTATTTGATGCTTTCAGGTATTGTGTGAATGAATTGGGTCCAATTGGAGAATATGTGAAACGATGTTATTGCGATGAAGTGGTTGATGAATGTGAATGTCCTACATTTTCTGTAGACTAGATCCCCAATGGAATGGTACAAAAATAAAAAGAAAAATAAAATTTTTATCTGGATGTAAAGTAAGTAAAAGCAAGTATGGTAACGGTACCGTGTCCAAAAGATAAAGAAATAAATCCACTTACAGGACGCTGTATAAAAAAATGTAATCGAAATCAATTTCGAGATCCTATTACACAGAGGTGTAAAAAAAAGGAAACCAAAAAAAATAAGCCAACAAAATCAAAGTCGACGCCAAAAAAAATGAAAAAAACGCTGACTTGTCCAAAAGGAAAAGAAATTAGTGATTTCACTGGTAAATGTGTAGCCAAATGCCGGCCAGGAACCATCCGAAATCCAGCAACAGGACGATGCAGGCAACCAGAAGAGCAAAGACAAAGAAGGCAAAGAAGTAAGGCTGGAGATTCATTGAAACAAGTACTAAAAGATTTCATTGAAGCTGCTAATAAAAAAAAAGGTGACTCTAAAAGGAAAAAAACAAGTGTTCCAGCTCCGCTAAAAATGAAAACCAAAAGTAAAAGTAAAACAAAAGTGAGTATCCAAAAAGAAATTGAAAAAGAAGTACAGAAAAGGTTAAAGGAACTTCAACCAAATGAACAAAAAACAGCTATTGAGGAAATATTTAAAAGACTTGGATTGAGAATAGATCAACCTGTCCAACAGCAAGTCCAAGATCAAGTAGCAGCTGCAGTTAAACAGCAGCAACAAGCACAAAATATACCTCAAATAATTCAAGGACCACAGCATCAAATCGTTCCGGTTGGTCCAGTCGGTCCACTCGGTCCTGTCGGTCTCGGACATGTGGGTCTTCCATTCCAACAACAACAATTTTTATTTAATCTACAGAAAAAACTTGATGATATTGAATCTGCACAAAAGAAACTTAGAAGTAAAAAGAAAAAAAGTATAAGTCCAATAAAATTAAAACCGACACCAAAAGTGAGTCCAAAAGTAAAAATCGCAGATTTACCAATAAAAGTGAAAAAAAGTGGTCATTCACCTCCACCAGATAATTCACGTGCATTAGTTTTGCATTCACAAACGAAAGCTAATGTTTTACAACGAGCAAGAAGACAACAATTAAGAATAAAAAATGCAGCTGATCAGGATACTATCTTGGAAGAAGGACTTCATCTTTTACCTAAAGAAACCGTCACAGAAATTCAAGAGCCATCACCTTTAGATCACCTTGATGTAGATGGACTCATTCCACAACAAGCAGATATGAATTCTCCTACAACACAACAAAGAAGAAAAGAAAATCTAAAATCTCAAAGAAATGCAAATAAACAAGTTATTGATAAGATCTTAGCATTAGAAGATCCAAAAAAAATCATTGAAGAATTAACTAAATATTCGAGAAAGACAGTAACGGAATTATGTAATAAAAACTCTACCTTAAAAGATATATGTCAAAGAAATCAAAAAAATATATGTAAAGGAATCATTAAAAAAAGGTATCCAGGTACTGTCGTTCCTCCTAATACAAATATATGTGAATGGTTAGTTAACCATGAACAAGAATTAGAAAAACAATTGAAAAAGAAAACATCTCGAATTCCTTCTCCTTCCACTTCTGCGTCTTCGGCGTCTGGTTCGTCTCATTCTCATTCGTCGAATCAAAAGAAGCCGATTATATTATTACCCATGGCACCGGAACCAATAAAAGAAGAACCAAAAGAAGAACCAAAAGCAAAACCAAAAACTCCAAGAGGATCTCCAAAAGGAACACCGAAAGGATCACCGAAAGGATCACCGAAACCAAAAATAGCAGAATTACCAGAAGAAAAACCAAAAACTTCAAAACAAGAAGGAACAGTTACAGATAGACCAATCATTAAACCAAGAAATAGAAATAGTAGTAAAAACCCAATACCTCAATCAACCGACCAAAACAATATAGGAATGGAATATCATGTTGAAGATACTGGAAAAGTTGCATCACCATCCAATAAAAAACGAAAAGAAGATAATGAAGAGGCAAAAGAGCCAGAAAAACCCAAAAATATTCCAATTTGTGTTATAAAAGGAACATGTTCATCAGCACCACAGAATCTCACTAATGAAGAAAGTAAAAAATTAAGTAAATTAATCAAGGACTATAATAAATCGCCAAATGAAGAAGATGACAGAGAATTATTAACAGCAATTATAGAAGCAAAACCGGAAGATCGTACTGGATTATACACTATGATTCGTTCACAAGGAGGTAGATCATTAGATCTCTTAAACGAATATGAAAAGCTAGTTAAAAATGATATAAAAGGAAAAGCTACTACTGAAAATTTAATCAATAAAATTCTTGAAAAAGTTCCTCCAAAACCAAAGAAAACGACACGTGACATTGTGATGAAAGAACAACCACCAAAATCCACTATTCAGCAAACAAAGGAACAAATAAAAACAAGAAGTGGGTTAAGTCAACGAGGTCGAAGGATTGTAGGACAAATCATAAAGGCAGGCAAAAGAAATCCATCATCTGTAATTCAGGAAGGTGTTGAATTGGACGAATACGAAGAAATTAAAAAAATCGATCAAGAAGTAGTAAAAGATTGGAGTGATCTTATTAAGAAAGACCCACAAGAAGCTATAAGAGAACTTAGTCAACTTTCATCTGATCAAATTAAAACTGTATTAGAGATAACTTCAGCTTCACCTAATGGCACAATCATCACGCAATTTATAGAACAGAATAAGGATCAAATAAATAAAATAAAAAAGAATATTGAAGAGGGTCAATTGATTGAAATGACTGATCATGTATTACCACCGATTCAACGAAAACAAGCAGATGCACGCATTAAAGAGTTATTAGAAGCAACAAATAGAAAAAATGCTGTTAAATTATTCAAAGATTACCTAAGCGGACAGGCAATTTATTTTGAAGATGCAATAAAAGATCCACAAGTGCAACAACGAGTTATTGATGAGGCTAAGTTGCTTATTAAAGAGAGTCAAGATATGATCGAACTTATTAATAATAATACAAAAATTGACGACAAAAAATATAAAGAAATTATGATAAACGAAACAAAGCAATGGATAAAACATCTGAATACCATTATAATCAAATTAAATAATAATACGTATGCACCTGATTTTGGACTAATAATTTATGAAGCTGAACGAAATATCGAAGACATCAAAAATGAATTTGGCGGTAGCGCAAGTGTAAAATCAACAACAGCAACAAAGAATCCAACTGAGAAAAAAAGAAGTAGCAACAGTAATAGTAGCAGCAGTGGAGTGTTCACAGATAAACCTTTACCTTTTCCTGAATTTTATGGAATATTCACTGATAAAGAATTACCAGGAACCGAACGATATCATGGCCATACACCACCACAATCAGAGATCACTGCAGATATCCAAAAAAAGAAAATGAAAAATATAAAATCGGAAGCTGTAGCTCGTAAAGAAGCAATCCAAGACATAGTTAATTTAATACGTAAAGATCCAGAACAAGCAAAAATATTTTTAGGAAGTTTTCCATTAAGACACCTCGTCAATCTAGCAGATAGTAATGAAGAAATAGCCGCATTTTCCAATAAACATAAAAAGGAGATTTGTCAACTTATCATTAAACGAGTGTATAAGATTGATATCCCTATAAAAAATCCATGTACGTGGTTGATAGGCCATGAGCATATTATTGGTCTTCAATTATCTTCACCAGAGGTCACAGATCAAGTAATGAAAGATGAAATAAAAAAGAAATCAAGTGGTAAAAAAGCAAGTATAAAACAGTATTTACCTCCAGAAACTCAAAAAATCATTCTAAAATCTCCAAAGACAAGAATATCGCCACAAAGAGCTACAATAATAAAAAATAAAGAATACAAGATGTCCACTGTCATAAACAGATTACAAAACATAGAAACGGTAATTGCAGAAAATAAAACTGCATTTAAAGATGAACAAGAAGCTAATAAAAAAGAAAAAGAACAAGAAGAAAAGAAAAGATTAAGTGAAGAAAGAAAAATTGTGAATAAATTAACCAATGTAATCGAATCCATACCAAATAAAATCATTGAGATACAACAACAACAATCACAAATAATTAAAAAAGAATCACCTAAACTGGTAGATTTAATAAAAGAAAATTTACCTGCAATTGTTGAACAAGGGGTGAGTAAAACAGTTGCAAATGCTATGAAAAATAATTTAGAAGAAACTAAAAAAATCCAAGATTTAGTTCATAAAGGAAATGCTGGTATTCTTAACTACATAGAGGATTTTTTAAAAGAAAATAAAGGAAAAGTGGATGAGAAAACAGTTGCAGAAATGAAAAAAATATTAAAAGATCAACAAAGTGAAATCAAAGATGGCCAACAAGCCATTCAAGAAGGGATCATTCAATTAAACGAAAAGTATTCTCAACTTCAACAAAGAAAAAGTAGTAGTAGCAGTAGCGGTGCTAAAAGAGAAAGAAAAGGTATTTTAGATTTGTTATCATGGCTTCAAAACACATTGAAAGATTTAAAAAATGAGCAAAAACAATTAGCGGAAGGTCAATCAACAATGAGAAAATTCATTGAAGATGCACCAGGTAAAACAGATCAGAAAATGATTGAGTATTTCCAAACCACAGAACAAAAATTAATTGATAACGGCACAAAACAACAGCAACTATATGAAGGAATCAAAGGGTTAACAGATAATCTAGCAGAAACCAAAATGACTATTAGAAATTTGGAATCTAATGTAAAGGAAAATCAACATCAACAATTACAGTTAGTTAGAAATGATATAACAGAAACTAAAGTGACTCTTAAAAATTTGGAAACTGCAATTAAAACAAACCAATCTCAACAGCATGAACTTATAGAAGGGTTCAAATGGTTGAAAGGGGTCTGGAATCAACAACAAGAACAAAAAAGATTGAATGCACAACAAAAAGAAGAGCAAAAAAGATTGAATGTAGAGTCACAAGCGAATATAATGAATGTACTTGAAGGAATCCGTAACGATTTCGGTGCATTACCTACAATCACAGCAAGTATTAATCAATTCCAACAAAAAGTAGATCAATACCTCATTGAGTATAATCGAAAATTAGATGCGACAGCGGCAAAACAAGAAACGTTCTTTGGAAATATAAATCAAGGATTAATAGAATTCCAAGGTACGCAACGTCAACTAATAGAATATAATATCCAAGAAAATCAAAAAGAGCAAGTGAAACTCATTGAAGATGGAACCCAAAAAATGATAGCATTAATAGAAGAAGGTAAACGAGGAGATGGAAAGCAATTCGATGAAAGATTAAATGCAATTCAAGGTATAATTATGAATATGATGGGGTTACAAGCCAAAGCTTTAGAAGATATGTATCTACCTGCAATCAATATGATTCAGGACACTAATCTTAGCGTTGCTAACGATACTCGAAACAACCTATTGACAATTCAAAATAGTATAGCTGCAGTCGCAAGTACAAATAACGCTAATTATCTTGCAATCACGCAAGGACTTCAACAAGTATTTTCAGAAGAATTTAAAAGAATCCAAGGGAGTCAAGCTATCAATGAAAAGGCCATTACAGAAATACTTTTAAAAGGTGTGAATGACATTTTATCACAACAATTCAAATTAATTGATGATAATAATAAAGAAATCATAAAAATGATTCAACATACTGCTAACGAAACTAAAATGATACAACAAGCACAACAAACTGTGCAACAAGTACAACAAACAGTACAACAAAGTACACCTACACGGAGATCAGGATCGAAATCTGGGTCCAGGTCAGGTTCAAGTAGTTCAAGTTGGATGATGAGTTCAGATTCGAGTGCTCCATTTGAAGAAGAAGGAGCTTTACCAGGAATGGCTTTTCAAGGTGAAGGGGATGCTATGCAATTAGATCAGGATCTTTCTGGAGAACTTGAACAAAGACGACGACAGAAAAATATGAAGTCAAGAAAAGAAACTGAAGCAGGATTAAAGAAACAGCTACTTAGTTTAGTAAAAAAAGATCCTAATCAAGCATATAATATTCTTTCAACATTACAATGGCCTACAGTGAAACAATTATGTGCAGATCCAAAAATAAAATCAATTTGTAAAGGAAGACTCGTTGAACTAAGTAAAGCTGTTCTTGATAGATACTTTCCGGAAGATGCACCTTCTATTGCTCCTGGACAAGCAAGTGAATGGTTAGATAAAAAAATGACGACAACACGAAAAATTCAAAGACAAGAAACAAACCAACAAATAAAACAAAGAAGAGAAAGGGGATTACAAACAGTTATTTTAGAATCCATAAGAGATAGCGAATCGTTAAAAAATGATCCAAATAAAATCATTAGAAAATTAGCCAGGTATAAAGATCTAAATAAAATAAAAGAATTGTGTACTGATCCAACAATTGCACCTTTTTGTGCAGGAAGACAACAAGAAATATGTAAAAATATTATTGATAAATATTATACAGGAATGTTCACAGGAGGTGACGCTTGTGGATGGTTGGAACAAGAACAAGCGAGGTCACAAACAAAAAAAGAAACAAAAAGAACAACTAAGAGAACAAAAACGACAAGAAGAGGAAGTGTGACACCGACGACAACACAACAAGCTGTTAACACAGAATTCCAACAATATCAGAAAAAAGTGGATGATTGGAGTAAAACTGTTGATTTCAGAACTGCACCATTGAAAGTATTTGAGACTTTGCCGCTGACACAAGTACTTCGATTATCTGAGATGTATCCAGATCTAGCTACACGATTAAAAGATGATACACAAGCAGCAGAATTATCAAGATTAATACTCCAAAACGTATACAAAATTCCACCTTCTCAAATTCCAGAAGGAAAAAAAGATACTATTAGAACGTTATTGACTCTTGAACAATTACCTATACCTCAATACTTATCCATAGAATACACAAACCCCACTTGATCTTTTTCTGAGTCATCCATTTTTTTTAATTAGATTCCATTTTTTTTATATCCATCTAGATATAAGAAAAAGAGTAGAATGAAACGGAAATCCAGTGTTAAAAAAGCGAAAGCTCCAAAGAAGTCTTCCTTATCTAAAAAAAAGACCTCAAATACTCCTAAAAAAAAGTCAACGGTTGTTAAACGAAAATCGGCAACAAGATCTGTGGTTGCTGTTACAAAAAAGAAACCTGTTACCAAAAAGAAACCTGATACCAAAAAGAAATGTGTCACAAAAAAGAAATCTGTTACAAAAAAGAAACTTGTTACAAAAACGAAACCTGTTACAAAAAAGAAACCTCTAACCAAAAGAAAATCGATTACAAAACCTAGTAGCAGTAGCGTATCCAAGAAAAAGCAACCGGTCAAAAAAGGTATCAAATTAATAAGTCAAAGAGGTGGTGGTCCATATAATAGTGCTTATAGCACAATAGGCCGTGCAGGTGTAAACGTACCAAATTTAGTTAATCAAATCCAGACAAAAGATATACTCTTAGATCATCAAGATGTAAAAGATACTGTAAGCAATATACTTAAACCGTTTGAAAAAGAGAAAACCCTTCGCCATATTTATACAGCATTGCAGGATAAAATAAAGAGTGAAACTTCATCTGAAAGTAAAGTCAGTCTATTTAGAATAAAAGTATCATTAATTGAAGGGTTAATTAATTTCACTACTAACGATCCAGATATTATTCACAAGTATAATATTTTCTTCCTCGCGCAAGATATAGATAATCTAGCTAGACGAATCTTGGATGCAGAAGGTAACAACAACAAAATCAAAGACATAATCGAAGGATATATAAGAGACAACCAATATATCTATGACAATTTTAAAAGCGAAATGGAAAGAAAATTCGTAAGTATATTAAAAAGTACCAAATTAAATAATCTAGATGAAATCAAAGCATTGATTACAGAAATACTTCTTGTATATATTTCTAAGGTAGCGGAATCAAAAGATCATCAAGGTGACACCTACATGAAAGAAGGAGAACCGGAAATACCACGATCACAACAATCCATAGGAAAGGCTATGAAAGCAGGGGAACAACGACAAAAAGATATGGATGACAATATTGAAAAATTAACTGGTAATCTTGCAGAAGGAAATTCTCCAGTAACAGCAATCAAATTAAATCCAAAAACAGAAGTAGCTGTGGATAATCTTATTACTACATTTAACAATTCATTTTCAATGACAGAACCAGAGGAAGCTAAAAAGGCTGTGGATTCACTCATAAAATCTTTACCTGATAATAACATTAATATAATTGAAGTGTATGCGGCTGCAGTACATGAATGGATAATGCGTTCACCAGATGCAAATAAACCTATGTTAGAACAACTTAGCGGTAAATTAGTAAGGAAAATTCAAAGAAGGAAAGATACTAATATAACTCCAAAGGAATTGAAAAAATTAGTTCAAGAGACATTGTATGAATTCATCCGTACAAAAGAATTGCCTGCATCAAGTCCACAAAGGAGACCGTATTCGCCATATTTACAAGAAATGCCAGTAGAAGCAGCATTGAAAGCACAGCGTTCATTCCAACAAGAGATGCCATTGGAAGCTTACTTACAGCAAAACAAAAGTAAAAATAAATCAAAAAAAGCGTCCTCATCACACTCCTTACGCCTTAAACGGAGTACTATAACCAAATTCCTTGATGAATTACCTTATGACACTAATGAAGAGTACTATAAGTCTCTTAGCAATAAGGAAAAGGATCTTTACTTTAGAAATCTTTATAGTCAATTAATCACACACTTCATTCAAACGATGGATAACCCTAGTACTTATGAAAAACTACTCACCAAGATCCAAAGATATATCGTTAATGCTGCTACAGGAGATCCATTTGAATTAAAAGCATATATTCGTCGTTCACTTCTTGATTATGTCGATAATAATCAACTTCCAGCATCTCAGGGTATGTCATTATCTAAATTACCCTATAATATAACCAATGAATTATTAGAAAGATTACAAAATATTAATGTTAAAGCACAAGAAGCAAGAAATATCATATCTGAAGCGCTTAAAATCTCAGATGATCCAACAAGTTTGCCTGGATTAGTTCTTGGATTTGCTATTGCGTACAAGAATAAAGTCGGTAGAGATGTTAAATCATATTTCGACAATATCAAATCTAACCTCAAAATGAGAATCAAATTGCTCAATGGACAATTACCTGAAGAAGTCATTAAAGCTATCGCTGCTGCATCAAATGGTAATTCGGAAGCTGTAAAGGAACTTACTAAACTAGCTCTACAAAGTGAAGCTGCTCGTAAAGAAATAATAGGATTTGTAGAAAATAAACAAGGCCAAATCCCATCTGTACCTAAAAAGGAATTAGTGGCAGCAGAGAATGTAGTACAGAAAGTAACCGATAAAGCTGTTGCAAATAATGAAATAACAGTTAACCCCCCTACAAGTACAGCGGTTATTGCATTTAGACCAAAGAGAGAATCTCCTGTTCCTGCTAAAACAGTTCATGGAATTTTGAAAACTGCAGCTGTTGCCGATGAGGAAAAAAAGAAGAAAAAAGAGTTAGAAGAACTCCAAGAAAAAGCCAATAAAAAATTAAAAGAGCAAAAAGAAGAGTATGAAAAACGAGAAAAAGAATTACAGGAAAAAGCAGATAGGAAAATAAAAGAAGCACAGCAAGCCGCTTACGGTTACGGTTATGGTAATAATGGACTTCTCGGTAATAATAATTACATTAAACCAGCAGAGCAACCACAAGTGAATAAAGATGAACTACGAAAAGTAGCAAAACAATATGGATTAGATGAAAATGCTCTGCTTACTTTAGCACAAAACCAAAAGAAAGACCAAATAAATCCTGTTATTAATCCAAAGTATTATATGAATAATAGTAGGTTGGCACAGTATCAACACCTTCCAGTTGAGCAATGGGGATTATATGTATAGAACTCTAGTCTGTCGTCTTTTTTTGTCTCGTTTTTTATCGCTCTTTTATCGCTTCGTACTTCGTTTATCGATAAAAGAACGGCGTTTCTTGTGACGTAACCCCTTAAAAAACTCCTGAATTAAAATTTTTTTTTTCCTCTAATTGTGCTTAAATAACTTTACCTTTTCCTTTTACATCTACCTTTTCCTTTTCCGTTTTCTTTAGAGTGGTTTTCTCTTCTTTATTTGCCTCTGCTTGTCTTATAGCTTCTGCTATTTGTTCATCATCTATTTCTTCTATATTCTCATCACATTCATCCGTATCACTTTCCTCTCCTTCCTCTTCCTCTTCTTCAGGTTTCTCTTCTATACCAATATAATATAGTTTTCCTTTATACCTTTTTGTTTTTATTAATTCATTAAACCTCTCTATAGCCGCTTTTTTACTATACTTTTCTGTATAATTATCTAACCAATAGGCTTTAAAGTCATCAAGGAAATCACTTCGAGATACTCGTTGTGCTAATCCGTTTCCTGTCACAAATTTATATTTACTTTCAAGGTATTGCATATGAGGACTCATTTCTCTTCTATATTCTTCTTTTGCTTTTATTAATGCCTCAGGTATATTAGTATCAGGATTCTCATGATAATAAATAGAGGCGTCTACAATCCATTTTAATATTCCTTCAGGATTCCTTTCAAATTTTTCTCCAAGTTTCGGATCAGAGCGTCGTTCCCATAGCTTATTTGGATTTGGTTTTTCGACAAAAGAGTAATGAAAAGGTATGAGGACTAATCGATTATACATGGCTTGATCTGATAAATTGATTTTTACTTTAAAATTGGTATTGATCACAGGTACGAAAACCGGTTCCATTTCCATTTGTTTTCCATAAATTTGCCTACATGAAATCATATCGGATCCCCCTGCATATTTTTTCACTTTACCGTCATCTATCACCGAATCTTCTTTAATATCGGCAATATAACCTATTCTTTTTTTCATTAATTGAATAATTTGGGTATCGTGGCCTCCAGCGGATTTTTTAAATCCTTCAAACAATAAGGATTCATCCATAACTGTAGAGTACATTCCAAGGACTTTATTAATAGTACTCATAAGCAAAGACTTACCATTGTAGCCATATTTTCCATACAACATGAAAAACAATTTTCTAATAGGTGCTCCTTGGACACAGTAGCCAATCATCCATCTTACAAAATCATATATATCCGAAGCGTGATCTCCTGAGGTAGTTCCACTCGTGATATCTCTTACAAATTTATCAAAATCACTACTATCTGCATCCGGATTATAATTGATAGTGAGTGTTTGTGTAATATTATCATCAGGAACTGCAGGCCGTATTTCACCTGTCATTAAATTGACCATTCCATTTTTACAAGATAACCATCCTGGATGAAGATCTTTTTTTTCTCCAAATTTACTGTCACGGAAATTCGATGTAGTCCAACTACGAATTCGAAGAATACTATTACCATTATCCATTCTATTAATTAATTTATTGCATTTTTTGATGAGGATAGATGCTTCTTCGTCTTGTGTAGTTAAATCAGGATCATCGTCTTTATATTTACTCAGGAAATCATTTAATGTTTTCACCATGATTTCTGGTATGAGCCGTTCAAGAAAAATAAAGTCGTCTGCCTCCCAAAATTTACCATTCCAAAAGAACATTGTTCCATCATTTTCTTTATTTGACCATTTAATTCGTCGTGGATTACTATAAAAGGATTCAAATAGGTGAGTTAATCCTCTTGCTTCATTATTGATACATTTTTTAAGAAATCCATGATCTGGATTAAACCGATTGTCTAAAGAAACTGGTTCATAACTACTATCCAATTGATTTTCAGGTGTGATACTGCCTACAGTTGTGATAATCTTCCTATTGTTTAAATCGACGCATTGGCCGGAATGACAGCCTATTCTAATGAGATGGTTATCCTGTAAGTATCCAAAAAATCCTATTTTATCGTGAAGACGAGATTTATTTGTGAAACATGGTTCGGAACGATCTGTATAATTAAATTGAATGAATCCTGACCCATCTATTTTTTCAATGTAGGCTGTAGGATGAATATCTTTTACTTTTTGTAATATTTCATTTAGAATGTCGTTACATCGTTCCACTTCCTCATCGGTACCTTCAGCAGCTTTTTCAAATGGATTAATATGATTTTTTACCTTAGTATATAAATTATCCATTTGTTCCTCTACAGGTAAGAGGATACCTGATTCTGTATCTACATAAGTGACGATATAATCTAAAGAGTTGTAATCAGTGGTGGTGGATACAAATGGAGCATCAATTTGATCTTCTTTTGAATGACCTATTAATCTAAAATTTTGTGTTTTTTTATAGACGCCAATATCTACAATATCTTCTGGACAATCAATTACTTTTCTTAATTCCTTTGCGAGAAACGATGCTGCATTTTTATTGGCGAAATAAACTGGAGGATTTGTGCTAATCACGACATGAAAAGAAAATTTCATTCGATTTCTATGACGACGATGGCATGAGGCAACATAGATATTCTTTTTTTGTAACCTGTACTTCCATTGATTTTGAAAAATGGAAACCAATTTATTTTTGATGTCATGTTTCACTTCTTCTTCATCATCAATTTCTGGAAATTGTTCGGCATACCATTCGATATCAAGGTATGGTTTAACTGGTACGTCACCAATAATAAGTTCATTAAATATATTTTGACCTTCAGGTAAGTTAGAAAGATATCTAAGCGCTATCTCCCAATTTTCCATTTCTCCATACATTTTACAGCCTCTTGAGTAACATGCTTGACCACTATTCTCAAATTTCTTTAAGAAATCGCCTGCTTTTTGTAAAGTTGATTTGACCACTTGCAAATTTTGTTTTTTTTCGACAGAAGACATTGTTGTGTACTCTTTTTTCTTCAGTCTTTGGGGTTTTTAACTTTATAACTAAAGTTTCTTTTTAAATTGAATGTTTTATTTTAATTTTATAGAATTATCCGAAAAAGTAAACAAAGTAAACTTTGTTTACGTTCAATTAAAACGCTTCAATGCCGCTTTTAGCGTTTTAAATGCTTTTTTTATTTCCCTTTCCTTTTTTTTATTTAATTTAGTTTTTATTTCTTTAAATTAACAGACGTCCTTCGTCCTCGATGTAAGTATATACATACATAAAATCCCAGCAGTCTTCCTTTGTCAATTGTTTTTCTTTAACAGCGGATACTGCAATAGTTAACTTTTCAAAAATTAGATCAAAAACGTCTTGATATTTTTTACGAAAGGAATAAGGTATATAAATGGAACGTTCATGTGCAGGAAGAATAAATACGGTTGAATAGTCATCCTCTATATTATCGGATAGTGTTAAAGGTATTTCATTAGGATCTGCTACCTTCATCACCTTCATTTTAATCTTGTCTTCGGTGAGTGACGCGGTAAATTCACGTCGTTTACGTAATTGTTCACGCAGTTTTAATGATTTCTTTATTTTTTCTATAGGTAGATTTACTTTTTTCTTTCTTAGTGCTGCCATACTACAATTGGTATAAATGAAACGTAAGAGATCGCTAACAGTTAGTTTTTCAAAAGGTCCTATATATTTTAATTCTTTATAGAGATCAATAATACCTTCAAAAGGAATGATTTGATCTTCTTCGGCACACTCATAACCGCTCATTTTTTCCGTTCTATGAAATCTAATATAGATACTTCTTTTTTACTTTTACTTTTGTCAGCGCTAGAGGTTGTTGCTACAAGAAGCGAAGCCGTTGGTGGCTTGGAAGAAACTGAAAGGGGTTTAGAAGAAGCGGTTGAAATGGAAAGTATTCCTAATGAATTACTTAAATAAGATTGACCTGGAATTTGTTTTCTTGGTTTAGTATATTTTGGAAAACTCTGCTTTAAATTATGAATAATCGTATCTATAAAAGGTCCAATTTCAGGTGAGATGGTTCCTAAAAATTGAATAATAGGTGTTCTCAATTGATGTTCGATATAATAAAGAGCATTGATATTCATATCATTTTTAATAGCATAGGAAGGATCTTCTACTAATTCATATTGCATAGCACGAGGATTTCCTGTATCTACGAATATATATGGAACTCTATCACCTAATCTAGGTTCAGATCCAGGATCACGAATAGCCATTTTTTCAGCGAGAACTTTATGAGGAATATTTTTAGCTTTATAATCCCCTCTTAATGTTTTTGTAATAATTAATTGTGGAATAGGTATTTTATTGTCAATAAGATCTTCTATTTTTTTTTGTATATATTTTTTTGCTTCTGTAAGACCTCTTGGTCCTTTACTCACAACTAAATTAATCATGGATTCATAAATTTCTTTAACAAGTGGACAATTATCTCTTCGTTTTAATTCTACACCTTTATAATCCAATTTATCAGGTTTTTCAGGTGTGGATCCATAGAGTTGACCCACATACCTTTTTTTGCCTATCATAATTAATGGTGAATATACTTTTTCAAATTCCAATTTGACGGGGTAAGTAAATAAAGCGTCACTAATTCTTTCCGCTGCTTCTTCACCTAATTTAAATGATTCTATTAGATTTAATCGAGTTAATTCCGCTACTTTTTGAGTTCTCTCTTCATTTTCTTCTGGATCTCTTGATGCTAATTCTAATTCTTTTTTTAATTCTGGTGTATGTTCTGTATTAAATTTCACAAAAACAGAATCTGTATTTTTAACAATGAGATCTCCTATACCAGCATGAAATCTACCACAACTTGTTTCAAGATCGTATACGTAGCCGGAATCGTCGTCGTCGGCGTCAGTTAAGTATCCAAGATCTTCTATATAAGTAATATGAGCAATATCATTATTGATTTGACTCTTTGGAATATACACATAATCAGCCGCTTCACTTTCACCTTCGGTGTCGCTTTCAAAGTCTGCTTCCGTAGTATCAATGAAAACTCCATACCAATCATTTTGATAATGGGTTACATTATAGGTCACTTTTGGACTTTTCATTTTTTGTTCTACTAAGAACTGTTGAACCTTGAGCTTGCTATGAAAGACGTTGAATTCAGTAGAAGATGTCATTTCCATTTCGTTTTACGTATTGTATTATGTATTAGTGTTTTATACAATGGTAACAACTGTAACTTACTTTAATTACTTTAATTACTATCCATTCAAATTTATTTTTTTAAATAAAGAAATTCCACGCGACACTCGTATGTCCCCACGTGCATTCCATCACCGTTTTTTTGAATTCTATGTCATATGCAAATTGTCTTAGCCAAAATTCACGAAAAAAAGGGTGCGTTTTTGACTTTTTGCAATTTTACCCATCGCGTGAAATTCTTTAAATTTTTAATCTGCTTTTATGTGGAAAATATGAAAATGATCTAGAAAAATCGGGGGTGCGTTTTTTTGTTCAAATTTGAAAAAAGTTGACAAAAAAAATCGAGGTTTTGAAAAAAAAATTTGGAGAAAAAAATTTTCAGGAAAAGTTGAAATTCCTTCAAAAACGCCCCCCATAGAGTTTTTTTATGTATAAAAAATATTTTAGATACCTTCA
>Ga0157372_10000594_pt1 | contig 39451 bp, 26 predicted proteins | sample C55metaG_FD_115307 | JGI IMG/M metagenome (GOLD analysis project Ga0157372, IMG submission 115307) | Corn rhizosphere microbial communities from Kellogg Biological Station, Michigan, USA - C5-5 metaG | ecosystem: Host-associated > Plants > Roots > Rhizosphere > Soil | place: USA: Michigan...
CGTACGATTAGCGCCTGCGTATTCTACTTTTTTATTTTCGAAATCGAATGTACAGAGCGCAATGTCCATTCCATCGCGGGATGTAGAACCCGGCTCATTTTGCTTGAGCGCTTCTTTCACGCCGTTGTTCAATTCGGAAAGGATCTCTGACGGCCTTGTTAATTTTTTTTCCTGCAATGCAAAGTTGAGCTTGTCGTTCCCGATCATGCTCATGAACGCGCCGGGAACGCCGTGGCCTGTGCAATCGGCGGCGGCCACGAAGCTTAAGCTGCCCGATCTCCTGAACCAATAGAAGTCACCGCTTACAATATCCTTCGGCATGAACAGCACGAACGAATCCGGAAAAATAGCGCGGATCTCCTTTTCTGCAGGAAGCATTGCCTGCTGGATGGTTTTCGCATATTCGATGCTGTCGGTGATCTCCTTTTTCTGGTGCCCGATCAGCGTATTCTTTGCCTGGAGGTCCTGGTTCTTATTCAAGATCTCGATCTTTTGCTGCCCGAGCAGGTTGTTTGCACGCTTTTTATTCCGGTATGCAAATAAGAGTGCAACGGCCAGCGCGATGAACAGCAGCCCGATCCCGGCTACCGAGTTGCGGATGTTCCGCTCGATGGTCTTATCCTTTTCAAGCAGCGCGATCATCTGTTCTTTTTTGTCGGTATCATATTTCGTTTGCAGCTCGTTCAGCTGCTTGCTGCTTTCTTCGTTGAAGAGGGTATCTTTCAGCAGATCATACATCAGCTCGTAACGGTAAGCCTGCTCGTAATTCCTGCTGCGCGCATAGGCGTCTGCCATGTGCGAATAGGATTCTTTTATGTATGATTTCAATCCCACGGTCTTCGCGCAGATGATCCCTTTTTCATAATAATAGATCGCTGAATCATACTGCTTCCGGGTTTTGAAAAGGAACCCGAGGTTGATATACGGGCTCACCATTTTTACAGTATCGTTTTCCGCCTGGTTCAGCTGCAGCGAGAAGCGAAGGCTTGCTTCCGCCTTCACATAGTTCTTTAAAGTAATATAGAGCTGGCCGATATTGTTAAGGCAGGTGATGCGGTCGCCGGTACTGCCTGTTTTTTCAGCCAATGCAAGCGCTTTGTTATAATATGCCAATGCCTGGTCCAGATCTTTCTTCTCATCGTACATAATGGCAATGTTATTATAGGCATGAAGAACGCCGAGCTCATTGTTCAGCTTTTGCTGGATCTCGAGAGACTTCCGGTAATAAACCAGGCTCTGATCAATGTTCTTCTGCGTGTAATATAAATTGCCGAGACTGTTGTATACGATGCCGACGCCATTCGTGAAACCGATCTCCTCAAAATACCGGAGCGCTTTGAGGTAATAATCCAGCGCAGCCGCCGTTTTTCCCTGGTCTTCGTAGATATTGCCGATGTTGTTGTAAGAAGCGCCGAGGCCTTTTTTATCGTTGAGCTCCACGCGGATGTCGAGCGCCTGCCGGTGATAATACAATGAGCTATCGTAATTCCCATTGTAGAAATAAGTGCTGCCTAAATAATTGAGGGCCCAGGCTTTGTTCTTCCGGTCACCTGTTTTATCCGCGAGGTCAACTGCGAGGCGGCCAAAGGAAAGCGCCTTTTGCTTACTGCCGGAACAGTAATATTTTTCCAGCTGGATGAGTGTCTGCAGGCGTGTACTGTCGGGAAGCTCCTTTTGCAGCGACTGTTCCAGGCTGTCTGCATCCTGCGAAAAAGCAGAAATTTGCAGGATGAGCGCGAAGAATAATAATATACGTGTGTACCTTGATCTCACAGCGGAAATGTTTATAAGGCAAAGATAAACAGTTCCCGACACTTTCGCCGAAAAGGCAAAAAACCGAAGCTACGCAATTCACATAAAAAAATCCCAACGTGTTACCGTTGGGATTCGTGTATTCATACCGGCTGCGTGATCACTGCTGCGTTAACAGCGTGACATGGCCGGTGAAATCGTGGTAGCGCTGCTCAAAATCGCGCACGGTGATCTTGTAGACATACACCCCCGATTCGGCTGTTCTGCTGCCGTTGTTCGCTTTTCCGTCCCATCCCGTTTGAATGTCCTCGGTCTGGTAGATCATCTCTCCCCACCTGTCGAAGATCATCATTTTAAATTCAGAGATCTCGGAGCCTTTGGCTGTGAAATAATCGTTGGTGTTGTTCGCATCTGGTGTGAATGCATTCGGAATGTAAATGGTGAATACCGGGCGCACTTCGATCTTACGGATGATGCTATCCCTGCAACCCGCGCTGCTGGAGGTGTACAGCTTCACTTCATATTCACCCTTATCCGCATACGTATGCTGCGGATCAGCGAACGTTGAAGTAGCACCGTCACCGAACTCCCACAGGTAGGAAACAGAATTCTGCGACTGATTATAAAATTTATAGATCGGGCTGATGGTTGTTCCGTCCATCCCTTCCGAGCTGAAATCGGCGATCGATCCCTGGTTCACTGTGATGTTGCAGGTAGTGGATGCCGTGTTCACACATCCGAAGGGAGATGTTACCGTGAGCGATACATTGTACATGCCGGTGCTACCGTAGGTGTGCACAGGATGCTCAAGCGCCGACACATACCCGTCGCCGAACTCCCAGCTGAACTGTGATGCGCCGTTGGTTCCTGAGTTTTCAGCAAATGCGGCATTCACTTCATTACATGCTACCAGGGTTTGCGGTGAAAGGTCTACTGTTGGAAGCGGGTTCACGGTAACCGGAACAGAGCCGGTAACGCTGTTTCCGCAGGCATCGGTAACAGTTACGGTGTACGTTGTTGTGGCAGGAGGCGAAACAGTGAACGGTCCGTTCCCTGTACCCAATCCGCCGCTCCAGCTCACCGTTACCGGCCCGGTGCTTCCGCTTACCGAGGAAGAGATCGTTGCGCTGCTGCCGTAGCAGATCGCGGAAGCGCCGCTTACCGTTAAGTTTGCCGCTGTTAAGGACGTTACGTTGATCGCCACTGTTGAAACAGGACTCACACAACCGTTTGCATCTATCGCGGTAACGCTGTACGTGGAAGGCGATACAGGGCTTACCGTTTGGTTCGCGCCCGAACCGAGCCCGGTCCAGCTATACGTGTATGTACCGGTACCGCCCGAAGCTGCTGCAGTAATGTTGGTATTTTGTCCGAGGCAGATCGTTGTGGAGCCCGATGCGTTCACTGTTAAAGGCGCAGGCTGCGTAACTGCAAGGCTCGAGGATAGCGTACATCCGTTGCCGTCGGTTACGGTGACCGAATATGTTCCCGTGCATAACCCTGTAGCGCTTGCGCTGGTTCCACCTGCAGGCAGCCACTGGTAGGAATAGCCCGGTGTACCTCCCGACGGGATCACAACGGTTTGGCCGTTGCAGGCGCCATTACAGGTTACGGGATAAGCCGCTGATGCGATCGCCAAAACAGGAGGCTCTGTAATGGTGACGTATGAGTTGGCGATACAGTTGTTCGCATCGCTAACTGTCACGAAATAATTTCCGGGTGCAAGCCCGTTTACCGATTGTGTGTATTGCGCAGGGCTTGTGCCCCACATATAGCTGTACGTACCTGTACCCCCTGATGCGCCTACTGTTGCATAGCCATCCGCAAGTCCGTTACACGATACGTTGTTTACGACCATGCCGTTTGCTGTAAGCACGGGAGGCTCCGCAATTGTGATGTTAGCAGTGGTACTGCAGCCATTGGCATCGGTGATAAGCGCCGAATAGTTTCCGGCAGCGAGGCTGGTGGCCGTTGCTGAAGTCTGCACAGGGCTTGTATTCCAGCTATAGGCATACGCCCCGGTTCCGCCCGAAGGAGCTACCGTTGCAGAGCCGTTGCTGCCACCCGAGCAGGCAACGTTGGTTTGAGATGAAGTATAGCTCAATGGTGCAACAGGCTGCGTGATGACCACGGAACCGCTTGTGATACAGCCGTTCGCAGTGGTTACGGTTACACCGTATGTTCCGGGTGCAAGTCCGCTGATGCTTGAGGTAGTAGCGCCATTCGACCAAAGATAAGTGTAAGGCGGCTGACCGCCGCTTGCATTCGCAGTAGCAGAGCCATCTGCAGCGCCATAGCAGGACACGCCTGTAGAGTTGATCACGAGGTTACCGGGCGCTGCGCCGTTCACAACTTCGGCAGTGGCGGAGCTTGTACAACCTCCGCTGCCTGTTACATTCACGGTGTAGGTTCCGGCAGAAAGTCCGTTCTGGTCATAGTTTGTGCCGCCGCCGATCCATTGATATGTGTACGGTCCTGTTCCTGCAAGTACCTGCACTTCGGCAGTACCGTTAGAAGCGCCGCAGTTGGCGGGTGTTGTGGAGGTAGTGAGCGTTAAACCCGATACGGTGATGCAGAAAGAAAATGTCTGGCTGCCGTTATACGGGCAGTTATCATCCTGCACTGTTACCGTAAAGCAATGAGAAGCGGTGCTGATGTCGGCAGCGGTTGGCGTCCAGCTGAATGTGCCTGTAGGGCGATAGCCTGCAGAAGCGCTGAACGAAGCTCCTGCAATTCCGCTGTTCCAGCTGATGGAAACATTTTGAGCAGAGTCTATATCATAGGTTGAGATCACAAAATTAAGGGGAACACCGGCGCAGGCCGTGAGCGAATACGTACCTGTATTATTGATCCCGTTCACATACGGGTTGTTATTGGTACAGCTCATGGTGCGCAGCTGAATGTCGCGCATGACGCTGCCTACGAGCACTTCGCTTCTCCACTCCTGCACAAGCACTGCAAACACAGTTACTTCGATCATGGTTGGCGACATGCACATATCACCTGAAGCGCTGTTGAATGTTACCGCCGGGGATGAAAGCAGCGGCTGCGAAGCCGAGTATGGCGAATTATAGGTTACGGTTGTTGTTGCGCTTGTCCTTGGCGCGATGAGCGTATAGGAAAGGGAATCGCCGTCGATATCGGAGGAGCCGTTATTGAAGCAATAGGGTTGTCCCACGCACACAAATGGGATCGGGGGATTAGAGAATGTGGGTGAGCTGTTGCATGGAAAATCCAGGTTGTTCAGCAATGCTTCCACATAAATGTTTTCAGAGGAGGGGTTAACAATGGTATTGATGGACGCATTCCTGCAGCAGAGGCTGAAGCTGAATGTCCAGTCGGTACAGGCCATCGGCAACGTAATAACGCCGCTGTATTTATATTCCTGCACTCCGGGGTATGCTCCGCCCGAACATTGTGTGTTCATGGAGGCACAGATAGGTGAAACTTCTATCCCGGTGCCCGGTAGCTGGTTTAATGTAAGTGTTAAATTTTGTCCGCACGATGCGGAAGAAATATTTATCGTGGCTGTAGTTGGAGCTGCTACTCCCGCGCAGTCGCGGTAAAAGGAGAGAGAGATTTTGTATTGGTTTCCGCCGAGGCACTGGTAGGTAATGTCAGCGCTTTGGGCGTGTGATGCAAAGGCTTCATTCTGTGATTGAATGAACATTACAATGAAACTGATCCAAAAGAAAACCCTGTGAGTAAGTTGTGTATTCATAACAACCTCCGTTTCTAAAATCGTTAAACAATAAATCAAGAACTACTCTCTTAAACGCCCCGTAAAATAAAGGGTTACAGAAATGATCGTAAAAATGACCGAATTGTTTTTTGTGTAGAGGGGATTCTACAGGGGTGGATTTTGTGATGGTGGAGTATATATAAAGAATAGGGTGATAATTATATCAATGTTGCAATCTTGCCTACGAGAGAAGATTCTTCGACTGCATTTCATTCCGCTCAGAATGACAAGCGTTGTGCGTCAGAGTCTCAGGCCAATAATAACCACATCGTCCACCTGCTCGAGGCTGCCTTTCCATTGGTCGAAGCGGGATTCAATGACATTGCGCTGCTCCTGCACGGGCAGCGTGGAAATAGAAACAAGCAATTCCTTTAATTGATTGTATTTGAATTTTTTTCCTTTCGGGCCGCCGAACTGGTCGGCATAGCCATCGCTGTAAAGGTATACGCAATCACCTTTCTTCAGCTGAATGGTATGATTTGTATAATTATCCACCTTGCCGCCGATGTTCACTCCTATCGGGAACTTATCGGCCTTGATCTCGCTGAGGACGCCGTCGCTTACATAATACAAGGAATTGAAGGCGCCTGCATACTCGAGCTCCAATGTTTTTTTGTTGAGCGAGCAAAGGGAAAGGTCCATTCCATCCTTCACGCCTTTTCCTTCTTCCGACTGCCGGAGTGTTTTGGTAACACCTGCATCGAGGTGCTTTAAAATATCCGCGGGCTTGAGGAGATTCACTTCGTTGATGGCCTGTGTGAGCAGGTTAAAGCCTACAACGCTCATCAGCGCGCCCGGAACGCCATGCCCGGTACAATCCACCGCCGCGAAGCATACCACATCGCCTTTCTGTTCGATCCAGTAAAAATCGCCGCTTACAATGTCTTTCGGACGGTAAAAAATAAAGCTGTCGGGAAGCATCCTGTGCCAGGCCTCCGCAGGCGGCAGGATCGATTCCTGGATGCGCTTCGCATAATTGATGCTATCGGTGATCTCCTTTTTCTGAAGTGTGATCTCCGAGTTCCTGTGCTCAAGCAGCCGGTTGGCGCGCTGCTTCAGCTTGTAGCGGTTGTAGAACAACGCAGCAAGAACAATGGCCAGCAGGATCACCACCACGAGCACGATCATCCACAATTTATTTCTATTCAGCTCCAGCGCCTTGATGCGGCTATCCTTGGTGAGCAGCGCGATCTCCTTTTGCTTTTTCTCGCTTTCATACTTCGTTTGCATCTCCGCCATTTCCTTTGCGCTTCCTTCCTTGAAAAGACTATCCTTCATCTCGCTATACAGCTGCTGGTACTTAAAGGCCTGTTTGTAATCGTTCTGTTCGGAATATACTTTCGCCATGGTGGCGTACACTACTTTCATTCCTTCTTTCCTGTTGCTCGCCTTGCAGATCTCAAGCGCCTTCTCAAGGTATTCCATCGCCTCTGCCTTCCTGTTGAGATGCAGCAGCGAACCGGCAAGGTTAATGTAACAGGTGGAAATGCCGCTGTTGTCTTTGATCCGCTTTTTTACTTCAAGGGCCTTAAAGATATATTCCATGGCTGTTTCATGATCGTTCCGCTTATCGTAGATCATCCCGATGTTCATGTTACAGGTGGAAGCGCCGCCCTCGTCGTGCAGGGAATCATAGATGGCAAGTGATCTTGTGTATTGAAGCAGCGCCATAGAATCGTTTTGCTTGTCCCAATACGCATTTCCGATGTTGATGTAGCTGCCTGCCACTCCCGACCGGTTGTGCAGCTTGTCCCACAGCTTCAACGCTTTCGTATGATAAAACACCGTGAGCGCAAAATTATTCTGCGAATCGTAGATGTTTCCGATGGCACTGTAGTTCTTCGCCATGCCTTCCTCATCATTCAGCTCTTCCCTGAGCTTCAGCGAGCGGAACTGGTAGCTGAGCGCAACGGGCAGATCGCCGGTGGCGCGGTAAATGAGACCGATGTTGCCGTAGCATTTTGCAGCGCCGGCCTTATCGCCAAGGCCGTTGAAGACCGTAAGCGCTTCCTGGAACTGGTCGCGCGCGGCCATGTAGTCGCCATGCTGCCAGAGGATAACACCTATGTTGTTATGCGCATTTGCAGCGCCTTTCTTAAAACCGATCTCTTCGGCAAGCTTCAGCGCAGCACGCGCCATCTCTTCCGATTTTTCGGGAACCTTCTGCAAATAGGCGCGGCTGAGGTCGTTCCGGAGATTCACTTTCAGCGTATCAACTGTTGTTGTATTCAGCAGCTGCTCGAGTGAATCGGTTTTCTTTTGTTGCGCGATAACAAGCGTGTGCAGAAAAAAAAGACTGATCTGTATAAAAATAATTTTTCGCATATCTGTTTCTAAAAACTAAGCCTGATTCCAATGACAAGAATATCGTCCACCTGCTCCACGCTTCCCTGCCAGCTTTCCAGGCTCTTCTCCAGCTTTTGTTCCTGCTGCTCCATGGAGAGCGGCTGCAATTCTATCAGCAGCTGGTTGAGGCGCTTCACCATGAATTTTTTCCCAAGCGGCCCGCCGAACTGATCGGCATAACCATCGGTGGTCATGTAAATGCTGTCGTTGTTCTGAATGCGGATCTCGTGGTTCTGAAAATTTTTATCCTCCATGAGCTTATGCCCGCCGATGGCAGATTTGGTCGGCTTGATCTCCTCGAGCGCACCGTTGCGGATAATGTACAGCGACCGGTTCGCCCCTGCATATTCAAGAATGCCGGTTTTAAGGTTGATGGAGCAGAGCGCCAGGTCCATGCCGTCCTGCGTTTCATTGTCGGCGAGATCCTGCTTCAGCGATTGCCTTACGCGCTCATTCAGCAGGTTCAGGATCTCCGAGGGCTTTTCAATTCCTTTTTCATTCACGATCTCGTTGAGCAGCGTGTTGCCGATCATGCTCATGAATGCGCCGGGAACCCCGTGCCCCGTGCAATCCACGCAGGCAATTATATTTTTATCGCCGCGCTTCGCGTACCAGTAGAAATCGCCGCTTACCACATCGCGGGGCTTAAAGAGCACGAACGACTGCGGAAACGCCGCCCGGATCTCTTTCCTCACCGGCAGGATGGATTCCTGGATGCGCTTTGCGTAGTTGATGCTGTCGGTGATCTCTTTGTTCTTATGCTCGATCACATTTTTCTGCTCGATCACTTCCCGGTTGAACTCCTGCAGCTGCACGTTCGCTTTTTTGCGCTGTGCGCTGCTGCGAAGGATGAAGCCGACAAGGAAGAGCAGCAGCACGATGCCTACGATAGAGCTGTAACTCAGGAGCTGCTGGCGCTTCAGCTTTTCATCGGCAAGCGTCTCTTTGTTCTTTTGCATGAGCTCCTGTTCTTTTTGCTGCGCATCGAAGCGATAGTTCAGCTCCAGCTCGGTGAGCTTTCTTGTATTGTCGGCATTGTAAACGGAATCGTTGAACTGCTTGTAGAGCTTAAAATTATCGTACGCATTTTTATAGTCATTCAGCGCCTCGTAGGTTTTCGATATACCAAGGTGAATTTCAATGAGGTCTTCCCAAGAGCCGATCTCCTCTGCGATCGCCAGCGCCTCCGAGTAATATTCAATGGCTTTTGAATATTGCTTCAGTGCATAAAAAGAGCTTCCTATTGCGCTGTAGCAGATGGTGAGGCCCTGCTTATCGCCGAGCTTTTCAAAAAGCTTAACTGCCCTGAACTGGTATTCGAGCGCCTTTTCATTTTCACCCATATCCGCATATACATTGCCGATATTGCCGAGGGCTCCGGCGTAAATTTTACCGTCGCTCTTCTCAACGAGCCTCAGCACCTGCTCATACGACTCGATGGATTTCTGGTAACGCTTTCCATAGTAATGGCTGTTGCCGATGTACATATCCACTTCCACAAGCAGGGCTGTATCGTTCTGCTGCCGGGCGATCTCTTCCACACGCCGGAAATAATCAAGCGCATAATCTTCATTCTTTGTCTCACTGTAGGCGGAGCCGATGTACAAGAGGATCTGCGCGACAGTCTTTTTGTGTCCGAGCCTTTCTGCAATGGCCAGCGCCTGCTGCAGCTTCACAAGCCCTTTGGGCCTGTTGCCTGACTGGTTCAGCACCATGCCCATTCCCATAAGGTCTTCGGAGAGGAGGGCATCGTTCTTTTCAAGCATAGCGAGCTCCGTGGCCTTTTCGTATACCGACATCGCCTGCGGATAGCTTCCGCGTTCCATGTGCAGGTTTCCAACGCTTGTGTAGCATTCTGCCAGCTCCGAACGCACATTGAATCGCTTTAATAGTGTGATGGCACGCGTAAACTCAATCAATGCCGAATCACTGTATCCCTGTATGAACAGGTAGTTCCCTCTCAGGAAACAGGTGATCCCGATCTTTGCGCTGTCGTTCATCCGCGCTGCAGTTGCTTCGGCGTCAGCAATGTATTTCCAGGCTTTGTCCGGCTCCGAATGCACCGTTACGTTCACGAGCGCGCGCTGCAAGCCGAAGCGCTCATTATCATCCTTTGCCTTGCCGAGCTGCTGTTCGAGGCTGTCGGCCACAGATGAATATTTTCCGGCGAAGCTGTAGCCGTAACAACAGGCAAGAAGAAAGAGAATTAAATATTTTTTCACAAGGTTCAATTTCAATAATTTTTTGAATGCTACACGCGGATGCCGATTATCAGGATATCATCCACCTGCTCGAGACCGCTTCTCCACTCCTCTATTGTTGCATCGAGGATGGCCCGCTGCTCTTCCATTGGTTTTGCATGATGTTCCAGCAGCAATTCCTGCAGCTTTTTATATTTGAATTTTTTTCCTTTCGGCCCGCCGAACTGATCGGCATAACCATCGGTGAACAGGTAGATCATATCACCTTTGCGCAGTCCCAGCGTTTGCTTGCTGAACGGCTTCTGCTCGCCGTGATACATCCCCACCGGCATTTTGTCGGCGCCGAATTCCTTGAGCTCATTGTTCCGGATCAGCCAGAGCGGATTGTTGGCAGCTGAAAAGCGCAGCCACATGCCTTTGAAATCGAACACGCAGAGAATCGCATCCATGCCGTCCCTTGTCTCTTCGCCTGAGCCAAGCGGGTTGAGCGCGCTGATGATCTGCGTGCGCACATGGTCGAGCACGAGCTCCGGCGACGACAATTTTTTTTCGATCACGGCCTGGTTCAAAAATGAAATATTGAGCAGGCTCATGAAGGCGCCGGGAACTCCGTGGCCGGTACAATCGGCAACGGCGAGGCAGAACGATTCCTTATCGCTGCTTTCCGATCTCATCGTGGTAGCCCAGTAAAAATCTCCGCTCACAATGTCCTTCGGCTTGTTCAATACAAAGTATTCCGGGAGATGCTGTTGCAGCAGGCTGTCGGATGCAAGCAGTGCACGCTGGATCCTCCGTGCATAAAAAATAGAATCGGTGATCTCCTTGTTCTTGGATTCAACAAGCTCATTCTTTTCCTCGATCATGATCTTCTGCTTTTTTACAAGCCGGAAACGGCCGTAAAGAAAAAGCAGGATGAGAAGGATCAGGACTACGCCTGCAACGAGGTAAAGGATGAGGAGCTTTTGCTTGTTTTTTTCCGCTTCCCTTCTTACCTCTTTTTCCTTTTCGATGATCTCAAGCTCCTTGTTCTTTTTTTCCGTGTCGTATGCAAACTGAAGCTCGGCAATGCGCTTGAGCTTCTCTGCATTCTGCAATGTATCCCTGAGACCGGCATATAGCTTATGATAGTAATAAGCATGCTTGTAATCCTTCAGCGTATCGTAAAGCTCAGCAAGGTTTTCATAATAATTTTTGAGGTTCGGCTTTGCATCTACTGAAATAGCTGCGGCAACAGCCCGGTTAAGCGCTGTAATTGCACTCCTCAGATCGCCCTTATTGAAAAGCACTACCGCAGTGTTATTGAATGCCGAAGCCAGGTTAAGGCTATCGGCAGTAGAGCGGGCGATCTGTATGGCGAGATCATATTGCAGCAATGCACTGTCGGGCTTCCCGGTATACTGGTAATAAAGGCCTATGTTATTGATCGCATTAAGTTCACATTTCCTGTTCTGTATTTTTTGCGCAAGCGCGAGGCTTTTTCTGAAGCAGCGCACAGCAAGCTCATTTTCACCTTTTTCCATGTGAATAACGCCAATGTTGAGCGTGGCGTTTGCCAGGCCGGACTCATCTTTTACCTTTAAGGCAACATCATATGATTTCTGGTAATACAGGAGGGCCTCATCGAAATTCCCCTCAATGTCGTAAATAAGCCCGATGTTATTATAAGTGCTTACAAGCCCGGGAATGTTACCGATCTCTTCTTTTATTTTGAGGGATTCAAAATATTTCTGCATGGCTATATCGTATTTACCCATGTTCTCATACGCCATCCCGAGATTGTTCAATGCACGCGCAACACCTGCCTTATCATGGAGCTGCAGGGCAAGGTCGTGCGATTTATTTGCATAAAAAACTGCCTGTTGAGCATTCCGGTTCAGGTAGGATGCTGCAAGCGCGTTCAGCAATTCCACTTTTACAGTATCTTCCTTTGCGGTATTCAGGATCCGCTGCAGGGAATCGATCTGTCCGGCCACCTGCGAGAAGGAGGCAAGAAAGATCATCACAAAAAAGACCGTTATTCCGTATGGTATTATTCTTTTCATTTCTTTCAGATCCGTATCCCTATTACCAGCACATCATCCACCTGTTCGAGCTCGCCCTGCCAGTCCTCATTTGTTTTGCGGAGGATCTCTTTCTGCTCGGGCATCGGCTTGTCGTGAATGCTGAGGAGCAGTTCCTGGAACTGCTTGTATTTGAACTTTTTTCCTTTCGGGCCACCGAACTGATCAGCAAAACCATCGGTGAAAATATAAATGCAATCGCCGCGCTGAATTTCCCATTCGTGATTGGTGAAGCGCTGCAGCTCCTCTCCTACAAATGCGCCGATGGGGAACTTATCGCCGTTGATCTCGATCACCTGTCCCTGGCGGATGATCCACAAAGGATTGTTGGCGCCGGCAAATTCCATGGTCGATTTTTTATAGTTGATCGCGCAGAGCGCAATGTCCATTCCGTCGCGTACGGTGGCTTCCTCCGGGTCCTGGTTCAGCTTTTTTGAAAGCTGGTTGTTTGTTTCATTGAGAATGAGCGCAGGTTTTGCGAGCCCGAGCACGTTCACGGTTTGTGTGAGAATGTTGTGCGCCACAATGCTCATGAATGCGCCCGGCACGCCATGCCCGGTGCAATCCACCGCCGCGATGAGTGTTTGCGGGCCCCACTGCTCGAGCCAGTAGAAATCACCGCTTACAATGTCCTTCGGCTTGTAAAACACGAAGGAGTCGGGCAGCAGCTGCTTTATGGTTGAATCGGAAGGCAGGATCGCTTCCTGGATGCGCTTTGCATAGTGGATGCTGTCGGTGATGTCCTTGTTCTTTTCATCGATCTCGGAATACGCGATCTGTAATTTTTCCTTTTCCTCGAGCAGCTCTTTTGTCCTGATCGCCACTTCTTCCTTCAGCCGCTGCCTGCTTCGCTGCAGGTTCTGCTCACGCATTTTCACCAACGTATAGATGAGCGAAACACCGATGATGATGGAGATAATGTAGAACCAGGGCCGCTTCCAGAATGGCGGAACGATCTCGAATGAATAGGTGGCAGGCTGCTCGTTCCACACGCCGTCGTTGTTGCAGGCTTTTAAGAGGAAGGTGTATTTTCCGGGAGGCAGGTTGGAATACGTTGTGCTGGTTTCCTTTCCTTCGGGCAGCCAGTCCTTATCGAAGCCCTGCAGCATGAACCTGTAGCGCACCTTTTCCGGGATGGACTGCGACACACCGGCAAAATCGAAGGTGATGTGATTCTTGTCGTATGGCAGCACAAGGTTCACCGGCAGCCCGTTCTGTGTGCTGTCGGAATACTTGCTGAAATCAACCGATTCGAGAAAAAGGCGGATGTTGGTGATCTGCGTTTGAGGCGGCACTTTGTTCTTCTGCTCGCAATCGGGATTGTAGATGGTAACACCGTCGATAGTGCCGATCCAGAGCTTTCCATCCACATCGCGGTAAAAAGCGTTCTGGTTGCATTCGAGGCCGATGAAGCCTTCCTCTTTCCCATAATGCTTCAGCTTCACTTCCTTCTGGTTCACATAGGCATTGATGTCGAGCCTGTCGATCCCGTTATTTGTGCCGATCCAGAGATAGCCGTTATCATCGGCATTCACGTAATACACGGTGTTGGAGCTTAATCCGTCGAGCTCATTGATGGTGATGAACTTTTTCCCGTTGTACACGGCTACGCCAAGGTCGGTGCTGATCCAGGTGTACCCGAGGTGATCGCGCACGAGGTTGCGGATGCGCGGAAAGCCTTCCGGGCGCGTGATGGAGGTGAAACGTTTTCCGTCGTATTTTGTGATCTTATCCGGGGAACCGAACCAGAGGTCACCGAAATTATCTTCATAGATCGCATTCACGCCCTGGTTGGAAAGCCCGTCCTTTACGCTGTACTGCGTGAATGTTTTTCCATCGTACATGTCCACGCCGTTCTCGTTCGCAAGCCATACATTCCCCTTCCGGTCGGTGAGCATGGCCGGGATGCGGATGCCGTGCAGCCCTTCCTTCACATGATAATTCGTAAACTTTTTCCCGTCGAACACGCTGAGTCCGGCTGAGGACGTACCGAACCAGATGTTGCCTTTTTTATCTTCGGTGATGGACCATACATTGTTGTAGATGAGCCCGTCCTTCTGGCTGTAATTGGTAAACACAACCGAATCGGCCTTTTTGCATTCGTTGTAATTGAATTTTGAAACGCCGCCGCCCCAGGTGCCGATCCAGAAATTATCCTTGCTGTCCTTGAATACGGCCATCACCGTATTGTGCGCAAGTCCGTGCCCCTCGTTGAAATTAACGAACAGGTCGTTCCTGTATTTGCTCACGCCGCCCGCAAAGGAGCCGAACCACATATTGCCTTCACGGTCCTGCGTAATGGCATCCACGAGGTTGCCGCACAAGCCGTTTGCCTTGGTGATGCTGCGGGTTTTGCCGTAGGTGATCTTGAGCACACCCTTTGCCGTTCCGGCCCATACATTGCCAAGCGAATCCTTGTAGAGCCTGTATACGGTTTCAGAGAACTGCTTGTCGCTGATGACCTTGAACGATTGCGTGCCGGTGTATGCCTTGGAAGGATCATATTCGTGAATGCCGCGGTAGCTGCTTACCCACACCTTGTCGTCGTTAATGAGGATGTCGCGGATGCGGAGGTCCAGCAAGCCATCCTTCATCGTAAAATGCTTCATGGTTTTGCCGTCGTAGCAGAACACGCCGTTGAGCATGGTGGCGATCCAGGTGTTGCCGAGCTTGTCCTGCTCGATGGACCATACCTGGTAGCTGCCGATGGAATCGTTGCGCGGAAAGCTTTTGAATTTTTTGCCGTCGTACAGCACGATCCCCGAGCTAGTGCCGATCCATGTGTTTCCGTCGCTATGCCTGTAAAAGCAGTAAATGCCGGTTTCCCGGACGAGTGAGTCCTTAAATTGAAAGATCTTTTTATTGTGAAAACGGCTCAGTCCTTTCGTAGTTCCGATCCAGATGTTCTGCTCATCGTACTCAAAAATGGAGAATACGCGGTTGTTGCTGAGCCCGTCGCGGGTGCTGTAATTGGTAAAGTGCAGGCCGTTGAAGCAGCTTATGCCGCCGCCGTTGGTGGCAAACCACATGTTGCCGTTATGGTCCTGCAGGAGGTCGATGATCTGCGACTGGGGCAGGCCGTCCTCGATGGAATAATTCTTAAAATTGAGCAATTGGGCATTGGCGGCTACGCAAATGCAAAAGAGGAAAACGGATATGTACGATCTTTTAAAGTGCACAAATGATCATCGCGTGTAAAACATCTCTAAAATAAAGGAAAAAAACCATACAATACAAACTATATTTTAGAAAAAACTCCCCAAAAAACCGTACTTTTGCAGCCTTAAATTTTGATATAAAAATGATCTCAACCTCCAATCTTTCCTTGCGTTACGGCAAACGTGTATTGTTTGACGAAGTAAGTATAAAATTTACCCCCGGCAACTGCTATGGTGTGATCGGCGCCAACGGTGCCGGAAAATCAACCTTTTTAAAGATCCTTTCGGGTGAAATAGAGCCTACCACCGGACAGGTTTCCATTACTCCCGGCGAGCGGATGAGCGTGCTTAGCCAGAACCACTTTGCCTTTGATGCCTTCCCGGTACTGCAAACGGTAATGATGGGAAATAAAAAGCTCTGGGATGTGATCCAGGAGAAAGATGCGCTCTATGCAAAGCCCGATTTCAGCGATGCCGACGGGATCAAGGCTGCGGAGCTGGAAACATACTTCGCTGAAATGGAAGGCTGGAACGCCGAGAGCGATGCGGCCAACCTGCTGAGCGACCTGGGCGTGAAAGAGCAATTCCACAATACGCTGATGAGCGACCTGAGCGGTAAGGAAAAGGTACGCGTGCTGCTTGCACAGGCGCTGTTCGGCAATCCCGACATCCTTTTGCTGGATGAGCCTACCAATGACCTTGACGTGGAGACGATCGCATGGCTCGAAAACTTTTTGGCCGATTTCCAGAACACCGTGATCGTTGTTTCCCACGATCGTCACTTCCTCGATTCGGTGTGTACGCACATTGCCGATATTGATTTTAACAAGATCCAGCTGTTCACCGGTAACTATACATTCTGGTACGAGTCCAGCCAGCTTGCCTTGCGCCAGCGTTCGGATCAAAACAAAAAGCTCGAGGACAAGCGTAAGGAATTGCAGGAGTTCGTGGAGCGTTTCAGCGCAAATGCATCCAAATCGAAACAGGCTACCAGCCGTAAGAAATTACTGGAGAAGCTGGTGATCGAAGACATCAAGCCAAGCACCCGTAAATACCCGGGCATTATTTTCAAGGCGGAGCGCGACTGCGGCGACCAGATCCTCGGCGTGGAAAACCTCAGCAAGAAAGGGCCGGATGGAAGCACGTATTTTAAAGACATTACCTTTACCGTGAACAAAGGCGACAAGATCGCATTCCTTTCAAAGGAGCACATCGCGATCAGCTCGTTCTTTGATATTATTACCGAGGAGACGACTGCCGACAGCGGATCATTCATCTGGGGAACCACCATTACGAGATCGTACCTGCCGAACGAGAATGCAAAATATTTCACCGCGGATTATAACCTGATCGACTGGTTACGCCAGTATTCAAAGGACAAGGATGAAACATTCATCCGCGGGTTTTTAGGACGGATGCTTTTCACAGGTGAAGAAACATTCAAAAAATCGAATGTGCTTTCCGGAGGAGAAAAAGTGCGCTGCATGGTATCACGCATGATGCTTACCAATGCCAACTGCCTCATCCTCGATGAGCCTACCAACCACTTAGACCTGGAATCGATCACGGCTTTCAACAATGCGCTGAAGGACTGGAAGCATGTGGCGCTGTTCACATCGCACGATCATGAGTTCATGCAAACGGTTGCGAACCGCATTATTGAATTGACTCCGAACGGCGTGATCGATAAGCGCATGACGTATGATGAATACATTAAGGACGAAGGTGTGAAGGCGTTGAAAGAGAAAATGTATCCGAAGATGGAGAAGGTGAAGTAGATTGGGATAAAATTGAAGATTGGAAAAAATTGAAGATTCAAAAATTAAAAATTGAAAATTAAAAGGCGCTGCAGGGATGCGGCGTTTTTATCACTTAAATTCTTTCACATGAAAAAGATCTCTCTTATTGCAGCAGTTTCCATAATCATTCTGCCGCTCCTGGTAAATGCGCAACCCGAAAAAGGAAAACTTTTGTTTGAGGGCGCTATGGGAAATATCACCTACTCTGCCATTAAGTCGGAGTCTCCTTTATCATCGCCTTATATAAATGAAAAGGGTTACGATGCCACAGCCGGTATCTCCTCTGGCATCGGCTACTTTCTGATTAACAGATTCTGCGTGGGAATCATGCTCGACCTGAACTACCAAAGCTCTAAACATTCAAGCGACTGGGAGGCTTATAACACGCTCGCATACACAAGCCGCCGCACCGGTTTTTATTATGGCGGAACACCTTATTTTCGCTATTATTTTGCAGGAAAGAATGCGAACCGGTTCTATGGAGAGCTCCACGCCGGCATAGGCGACGGCAAAACCACCCAGAGCCAAACCACATACACTCAATACGGTGGCAATCCAAATCCACAGACTACAGTTGAATCCCGCACCCGCGATCTTCGTTACGGCGCTATGCTCGGGTTCAGTCATTTTTTTACACCGAATGTTGCATTCAGCACTTCAATCGGCGCCGATCGTATTCGTAACAGCTATACCACCTATTATGTTAATTATGGCAGCCCGTATACCATGACTAATGAGCAAACCGGCATACACCTTTCCTGGAAACTCGGTTTCAGCATTCTCCTTCCTGTCAAAAAGAAAGCTGAGTCGCCTGCGGCCAAATAGGCGGGTTCGTGCAACAAAAAATTATAAGCTTATCTTTGCTTCATGATCACAGTTCCAACCGACAGGCCTGTTTACGAAGGCGAGATCGCCACTTACTGGTTTGATGACGGGATTTTAGTGTCGCTTTCCAAAAGTCCGCGACGCACCGTTCAGAACATCAGCGGCAACGTAGCGCTGGTAAAGCAGATCACGGGAAACAAACCGGTGCCGCTGCTGATCTACTTATCCGATTCGCCCGTGCCGGATAAAGAAACACGCGAGTTCTCCACCACGCAGCTGCCGGTCATCTATTCCGCGATGGCAATGGTTTCCAAACCGGGGCTCTCCAAATTCATCATGAATATTTTGTTCCGCCTGAAAACGCCGCCTATTCCCATGAAGAGCTTCACGGACGATAAGGCAGCAAAGGAATGGCTGAAGCAGTATTTATAAATTCCGGGGACTGATCTGCAAACTACGTTGCGGGAACCTGTAATTCTTCGATCACATCTTCCAGCGTATCGCGGTAGTTCACAGTGATGCCTTCCAGGAACGCTGTTCCGTACTTTTCATAAATTTCATTTTTACCGGCTTCCACCGCTTTGGCGAACCAATCCGCATCCGGCAACAGCTTGTAATGGCTGCTCAGGCCTTTTGGCTTCACCTGCGGCTTCCACACGGCAAAATACCATTCCATGCTCGGCTGGTGAAAAGTAGTGAGCTTCCGCTTATCAAAAACAAGATGCCTCGCAGGAAATTCCTCAAGCATTTCCGACATCCGCATGAAGATGGCTTTAAAATCTTCTATGGGAATGTATTCTTCCGTAGCAACGCACAGGATCATGCCAAGCTCGCCGTTATAATATGCAGAGGCATACGAACCTTCGTATACCGGTTGAAATTCAAATCCGTTGTAGTTTACAGGTGTTTTCATATATGTGTAGTATTTCACGTTTTTAAAAATTAATCACGAGGAAGGAAACATCGTCTGTTTGCTCGTTGGCATTTTTCCATTCGCGATGCGCCTCCTCTATCGTCCGGCACAACACTTCAGCTTCTTCATCCGCATGCTCTGCAAGAACTTTTTTTAAGCGTGAGCGGGTAAATTTTTTATTATGCTCTCCACCGAACTGATCGGTAAGTCCATCCGAATACAGTACCAGCGTTTCCCCGGGCTTATACATAAACTCAAGACTTTCAAATTCACTCTCCTGTTCTTCGCCGATGGCATTGTTCCCCGAGACGAGCTCTGTGACAGCTCCATCGTTGCTTATATGCAAGCCCTTTGCATGTGCCCCGCAATAGCTGAGCTTTCGTGTTTCTGCCGAAAAGCAGAACAGGCTTCCTTCCATGTGCGCGATCGAATTGCTGTAGTTCCTGAACGTTTCAAAAAGACGCGTGTTCAGCTCTTTAACAATAACTGCCGGCTCCGCTCCGGGCATCAGCGTCATCAGCTCGTTCAGCATCAGCGAGCCCGAGATGCTGAGCATTGCCGCAGGAATGCCGTGGCCTGTACAATCAAACAGTCCGAATACAATGTTGCTCCCGGCCTTCTTTATAAACACGGAATCACCACCGATGGCGATCTGCTGGATCACTCTGTAGCCGGCCCCTCTGAACGTATTGCCCAGCAAAGCGGCATCAGGCAGGAGCGAGCCCTGGATCATACCTGCAAACCGGATGCTTGAAAAAATGTTACGATGAGTCTCGGAAAGCTCCCTGTTCTTATTCTCCAGCTCCTTCTGCAATTCCATCATGAACCTCGTGGTCATGATCATCATTTCACTTTTTGCCTGCAGCTGCTCTTTGTAATATTCCGCGTCCACGTACATTTTTTGATTTTTCCCTGTAAAAAACATACCTGTGATTTTTACACGTATTTATCCGCTGATTCACGATAATTCCCGGCCGGATCGCCTGCAAGCAGTCGTTTTATGTAGAAAACTATTCACGGAAAACCGTTTGATGACTGGCACCCGCCGTTGTGAATGAACAAGGAATTACCCTATATTTGATACTGAAACAGAACACTACGTGACATGAACCGATCCTGCTTTTTTCTTATCGCTTTTTTATTTGCCGGCAGCATTCTCTCCGCGCAAACTGGCCCGGAAGTTATTGTACCTGCATTTGACGACAGCTATTCAAAAACCATTAAGATGCTGGAAGCAGGCGAAACAGATATCAATTACCGGGCATTCAGGGAAAGCTTTATTGAAAGCGAGCAATTCCTGGTGGCTTCGGCGAAGTACAAGCAATTCGACAGCCTGAAAAAGGAGATGTACCGGCAAATGGACAAATCGGATTATCCTGCGATCGTGAAGACCACAAAAGGCATGCTGAGCATCGACTACACCAGCATGCTCGCGCACAAGATCCTGCAGCAAACCTATAAGGCCATGGGCGATTCCGTTAACTGGAAAAAATACCACGATATTGAATTCGGGCTGCTGCGCTCCATCGTAAAGAACGGCGATGGCAAAACCTGTGAAACCGCCTGGCCTGTGATCCAGATCGAAGAGGAATATTTTATACTCGACATGATCGATGCTACTTTTAAAAAGCAAAGCGTTGATAACTCCGGCGGACTCTGCGATAAAATGGAGGTAAAGCAGGATGGAAAGAAGAAGACCTATTACTTTGAAGTAACCAAGGTATTTGAAGGGTATAAGAAATTTAAAAAACGCGAGTGACCGCAATCCTATGAAAAAACTTATTTCAGCATTCTCTATTTTACTGCTTTGCGCCTGCGGCAACGAGCCTGCATCAGAACAGCCAATACCGGAAACCGCTCCTGCACCCCGCGATCTCGGAAGCGTGTTTACCGACATTAATCCTGATTCATTGTACGTGTTCAGCACTGAAAACACGGAAGACAAAAATTATAAATTCGCCGGAAGGCCGCTCGACAGCAGCATCATCTCGATCTTCCCTTATTATGTACGAGGCGATGAGCGTTGGAGCACCCAGTATTTCGGCTGCTATAAATTCGCGCTCGACTCCTCACGCATCGCGCTTGTTACAAGGGTTCCCGGAGAGTATGTATCATCGTCAGTGCAACTTTTTATTTATGACGTTCAAAGAGATTCGATAACGCAACAGATCGACCTCGCTGATATGTGGGGCGATGCCGGCGAATTTTCAGAGCAGAGCTCCTGCATTTTTTACAGTCCGGAGAAGGAGCTGAAGATACTCAGCTATCACTGGAGCTCCTACGACCATAGTGTAGACCCCGAGACGGAAACCGATACACTTACCGAATACTGGGACAGCTACCTGCTGAGAGGCCTTTCGAAGAACGCCGTCGATACGCTTTCCAAAGATTCGATTGAAATCATTAAAAATTATCCTGCAATGCTTGAGAAAATGGCGCACCGGGAAAGGCCTGTTAGCCTGTAGACTAAGCACAAACCCATATCCACCGAACGAAAAATTAGAAAAATTAAAATCCTTTTCTATCTTTGCTTGTAAACCTCGCAAAACTGAAAAAGGTTAGCTGCATATTGCTTTTAACGATCCTGCTTCTCCAGGCAGGCGGAATGCTGTTTATTTTTAAATGCCAGCAGTTCCACGCGCAATATGAAATGCAGCGCTCCATGTCCCATGGCCAGGCAACGTTTGAACAACTCACTGTTTCCCTGCAGGACTATCTCCAAAACCGGGACAACAACAACCCCGGCGAGATCACCATCCGGGGAAAGCTCTACGATGTGAAATCGGCCACCGTTAAAGGCGACAAGGTGTTTATTCTTGCCGTTAATGACAGCGATGAAGAGGACATTCTCGCCGCCATCCGGGATTTTATCCACGAGGCAAATCTCCCGGACAATGGTGTACCCAAACAATTGCTCAGGCTTTTATCGATCGTGTATCTTTCTCCGCATCCGCAGGAGCATCATTTTCTGATTCCTTCTGCCGTAATTGATTTCCCACAACCCGGAGCTCCAAAGATCATTACCGGCTCACGCGCTATTTTTATTCCCCCGCCCGAACAGGCCTGATCCCTTTTCTTTTTTTTTCATTTTCACAGGACTCATTCTGATGAGCCTGCATTCATCTATTGTTACACATTTAACATGACCACATGAACTATTTAACAATAGGATTCGTGGGACTGAGCATGGCGTTCTCCTGCTTGTCCCATGCACAAACCGATACAACAAAAAGCACCACGATAAAGCTCACAGAAGTTGAAATTGAAACCAACTCGAACAAATCATTAACCCAGCCGGCATCCGTTACAAAGCTTACCGAAGTGGAGCTGAAGCGCGGCAATGGCCTCTACCTCGATGATGCCATCAACCAGAATGTTCCGGGCGTTTTTATGCAGCGCCGCGCCGCTTCGTCCGGACAGCAATTCAACATCAGGGGATATGGAAACGGCGTACGCGGAACAAACGGCGTGAGCAGCAACTTCGACGGACAGGGCTATAAAGTATACCTGAACGGCATTCCGATCACCGATGCAGAAGGGATCACACTCATGGATGACATCGATTTTAACTCCATCGGAAATGTGGAAGTTATAAAAGGCCCTGCCGGAACGCTTTACGGCCTGGCGATTGCCGGGGTTGTAAACCTCAAGACAGCCGCGCCGGTAAAAGGAAAAACTTCCGTCGGACAGGATGTGATGTTCGGAAGCTACGGACTCAGCCGCTACACCACGCACGCCGAAGTTGGCGGGGAACGTTCTTCTTTCCTTGTAAATTACGGGCACCAGACCTACGATGGCTTTATCGTGCATACCGCATCCCAAAAGGATTTTGTGAACGTAATGGGAAATTTTCAGCCGAATGAAAAACAAACGGTGAGCGTATATGCAGGATACAGCAACAGCTACGACGAAAGACAGGGCGAGCTCACCCTCATGCAGTACGATACAAACAACTATTCGGGAAACCCGGCTTACATCAAGAACAACGCGCATTCCAACATCATCAGCTTCAGGGCCGGCGTTGGACACACGTACATGTTCAACAAGCATGTTTCGAACACGCTCACTGTTTTCGGAAGCGGCGTAAGCAACAATGCAAGCTCTGCGGGCGGCTGGACAGACAAAACACCTGTGAACTACGGCGCACGCACCACGTTCGACCTTAAATTCATGCAGGAGAAAAAGTTCAGGCTCAACGGTGTCGTGGGCGCCGAGATCCAGCAGCAGTTCGCGCAGGTGATCGGGTACGGCATGGTGACCAACCCCAACCCTGATCCATACGCCTACAATACGATCGGCGCTGCACGCAGCAACATTGCGTACCGCACCGAAACATCGTCTGCGTTTACCGAATGGACACTCGCGATGCCAATGGACTTTTCATTGACAGCTGGAATCGGCGTAAGCAATATGCTGATCGTGCTGAACGACCGCTTTTATGTGGCTTCCAGCACCAACCCGACAAAATATGCAAAAGGCTACGACAATATGTTCTCGCCGCATGTTGCGCTGAACAAAGTATTCAAGAAGCGCATTTCCGCTTACATTTCTTACAGCAAAGGCTACAAGGCACCGACAAGCTCCTACTTCTTTATTCCTACTACAGGGAAAGTAAATACCGAGCTGAGCCCGGAAGCGGGCGACCAGTTCGAGATCGGCTCGAAAGGCGACCTGATGAACGGAAAGCTGTACTACGAGCTGGCGGTGTTCAACACCCTGTTCACAAACAAGATGACAACCGTTGCCGTTCCCTTGAACCCGCCGGCTGTTGGTACAGCTTATTCGTACATTGTGAACCGCGGCGGACAGGATAACAAAGGCGTTGAAGCATTGCTGAAATACACTGCGTACAGCTCGGCTACGGGCTTCTTCAAAGCGATCACTCCATGGGTGAACGTTGCGTACTCCGATTTCAGGTATGTGGATTATTCGTTCCAGACGCTGAGCGCAAACAAAAAGACCGTGATCGAAACGGATTACAGCGGAAATGCAGTTGCGGGTGTAGCGCCGGTCACTGCCAATGCAGGTGTTGACATCAACACAAAGCCCGGTGTGTATGCAAACGTTAACTACCTGTACCGCGATGGTATGCCGATCACGTCGGACGGGCTGAACATGGCGCCATCGTACAGCCTGCTGAATGCGAAGCTTGGCTTTCACCGCACCTTCCTGAAGCGCCTCGACCTGGATGTGTATGCAGGTGCGACCAACATCACCGGCGAGAAATATTCGTACATGATCTTCGTGAACCAGCTTCCGGATGCGTATATCCCTGCACCGGCTGAGATCAATTATTTCGGCGGAGTTAACTTAAAGTTCAATTTTTAAATCATCATAAAAGGCGGCCTCCTGACGGAGCCGCCTTTTTTTAACCTCATCATCAATGAAAAAGATAATTGCTTTTACCGGAATGTCGCTGCTGCTGCTCAGCTGCGGCCGCTTCTCCAATGAAGATCAAAAGCAGGAGCAAAAGGAGCGCATCGTTTGTATTTCTAAACAATACAGCGAGATCATCTTTGCGCTCGGCGCGCAGCAGGACATAGTCGCCGTCGACGTTTCGAGCACCTACCCCGAAGAAATAAAAAAGCTGCCTACAGTGGGCTATCACCGCGCATTGAGCGCGGAAGCCATTCTCGCCATGACACCCACGCTGATCCTGCAGGACAATAACATCGGCCCCGAGCATGTGGTCAAACAATTAAAAGATTTAAAAATCCCAATGAAGGATTTTGGCAAATACCAGAATACACCTGAAGGAACCGATTCACTGATCCGCGAGATGGGCGCTTACTTTCACCGCGAACGCGAAGCGGACTCGCTGTGCAAAAAGCTGGATAACGACATGAAGGCGGCTCTTGAAGCTGCGGGTATTTACAAGGATACGGTGAAGGTGCTGATCATACACTTCGGCCAGGCTTCCAACCAATACCTCGTGATGACGAAAAAAAGCACGGCTGCAAAAATGATCGAATGGGCCGGCGGAAAAATGGCGGTGGATGATGAAAAGGGAATGAAGCAGATCTCCCCGGAGATCGTTGCCAAATCGGACCCGGATGTGATCCTCCTTACCGATTTCGGCTACGACCGTTTGAACGGATCTCCTGAAAAAATAAAAGAGCTGCCGGGCGTATCGAGCACACGTGCCTTCAAAAACAACAGGATCTACCGCGTGGAAGAGCACGACATGGTGTATCTTGGTCCGCGCACCGGCGAAAACGTGCTGAACATTCAAAAACTGATTCATCAAAATGGGCAATAAGCAATACGGGGGAACTTCTTTTATTCTCCTTATTCTTCTTGTGATCGTGCTGCTGCTTTCTATGAAATACGGGGCAGTGAACATCAGCCTGGAGGAGATCTGCTCCGGATTTGGCAAATGGCTTCACCACGATGAGGCCATGACGCTGAATGAACGGATTTTCCTGCAGATCCGCCTGCCGCGTGCGCTGCTCTGCATTTTTGTAGGTGCAACGCTGGCAGTAGGCGGCGTGCTCATGCAGGCGCTGTTCCGCAATCCGATCGTGGAGCCCGGTTTAGTGGGCACTTCCAGCGGGGCTGCATTCGGAGCGGCATTGTATTTTGTAATGGGCGCCACATTCAAATTAAATACGGGCGAATGGACGCTGCCGCTCGCGGCTTGTGCCGGCGGCATCTTATCCACGGCACTGGTATTCATGCTTTCACAATCGAAGCAAACGGGCAAAAGCTCCATCGTTGCGCTGCTGCTTACAGGTATTGCGATCAATGCGCTGTTCATGAGCGGCGTTGGCTTTCTCTCTTACATTGCAAGGGATCCGCAGGCGCGTTCCATCACCTTCTGGAATCTCGGAACGTTATCGGGCGCCAGCTGGCATTCGGTGATCATTACCGGCGTATCCACCGTGCTCTGCATTGCCGTTGCGCTGCGGTACGCGCGGCACCTGAACGCGCTGATGATCGGCGAAGAGGAAGCGCAATACCTTGGCATCAACATCAAAAAGCTGAAGGCGGTCATTTTGCTCGTGAATGTAATTATGGTTGCCATCGCCACCGCGTTTGTAGGCGTGATCAGCTTTGTAGGACTTATTGTTCCGCACCTGCTGCGCATGATCAACGGCTCCGACAACCGCTTCCTGATCCGCAACGGCGCATTGCTCGGCGCCATACTCCTGAGCATCGCCGACCTCGTGGCACGCATGGCATTGAGGCCGGCGGAGCTGCCGATAGGGATCGTTACATCCCTTATCGGCGTGCCTGTATTCATCCTTCTCTTACGCAGTAAAAATTATTTTTTCTGATGCTTTCCGCGAAAAACATAACATATACAATTGATGGAAAAACGCTTCTCGATGATGTGTCGGTACACTTTGAAGCAGGAAAGCTGAACCTCATCATCGGGCCGAACGGCGCAGGAAAATCAACGCTTGTGAAAGTGATCTGCAACCAAGTACAGCCCTCGGAAAAAGGAAGCGTTTTATATAACGGCAACGACCTGCGCACGTATTCCATTGCGGAGCTGGCGCGCATCCGTGCCGTGCTGTCGCAAAACATAGAGCTGGCCTTTCCATTGAAAGTTTCGGAAGTGGTGATGATGGGAAGGTACCCGCATTTTACGGGCAAGCCCGGACAAAAAGATGAAACCGCCTGCGAAGAGGCCATGCGCTTTTTTGACGTGCTCGATATGGCAAAACGGAATTACATGACGCTGAGCGGCGGTGAAAAGCAGCGCGTGCATTTTGCAAGAGTGCTTGCGCAGATCTGGTACAAGCCCGCAGAAGGCTGCCGTTACCTTGTGTTGGACGAACCGCTCACCTTTCTTGATGTGCGTTACCAGTTCGATTTTATGAACAAGGTAACATCACTTTTGCAGGATGAAAATCTTGTGGTAGTAGGCGTGGTGCACGACCTGAACCTCGCCGCTAAATTCGCCGGGCACATTGTGCTGCTCCACCAGGGAAAAGTACTGGCGGCAGGAAACCGCGGGCAGGTGCTTTCAAAAGAGAATATCCGCACAGCCTACGGACTGGAGCCGGTGATCCATACCGAGAAAGAGGAAATGTACCTGTTCTTTAAATAAGCAGTCAGTACGCAGAAAGACCGCATTGCCCTTTAACAATTATACTCTGAAGTATTACCTTCTCTGCGGCTTGGAGCTGCTGTTGCTGTTTCTCCTGAAAGGCTTTTTCTTTCCTGCAAAAGCGGGTTTCTTCACTTTCACTTCCGGTGCGTAAACAGGCCCTTGTCCTAAATGTGCAGGCAATGGGATCTTGTTCACCTCCGCAGCTATCAGCGTTTCGATCTGGAAAAATTTCTGCTGGTCGTACTCGTTGATGAAGGTAAGCGCAACACCTGTTGACGATGCCCTTGCGGTACGCCCGATACGGTGGATATAATCTTCGGCATCACCCGGCACATCATAATTGATCACGAGGTTGATGTCTTCAATATCGATTCCGCGGGAAAGAATATCCGTTGCAACGAGGATCTGCGTTTGCTTGCTCCTGAAATTGCGCAGCACTTCTTCACGCTCATTCTGCTCGAGGTCCGAATGGATCGCATGTGCCTGGAAACCGGCCTTCTGCAGGTCGCGGCCAAGCTCTTTCACCTTCTGCTTCGTGGAAACGAAGATGATGACACTGCTCAGCTCCTTCTCTTTTCCTTCAAGCAGTGATTTGATGAGGTTGTTCTTCTGTGTATCGTACACAAGGTATGCACCCTGCATAACTCCCGCTGCCGGCTTGGAGATCGCGATGCTGATCTGCTCCGGCTCGTTCAGCAGTTTGGTTGCAAGCGCCCTGATCTTCGGCGGCATGGTAGCCGAGAACATCAGTGTTTGTCTTTTCTTCGGTAAGTACGTTGTGATCTTTAAAATGTCGTCCACAAAGCCCATATCCAGCATCCTGTCGGCCTCATCGAGGATCAGGTGCTTTACATCGTCCAGCTTCACATATCCCATGTTCAAATGGGCCATAAAGCGGCCGGGGGTTGCAACAATAACATTAGCGCCCTGTGTAAGCGCCCTTTTTTCCGTTTCAAAAACGCTGCCGTCGCTTCCGCCATAAATGGCAATGGAGCTCACGGAGGTGAAATAGGAGAAGCCCTGCAATGCCTGGTCGATCTGCAAAGCAAGCTCGCGTGTTGGCACAATGATCAGGGTGTTGGTGGAGTTGGTATCCTCTTTTGCAAGCTTGTTGAGGATAGGGAGCACAAAAGCCGCTGTTTTGCCGGTGCCGGTCTGGGCACAGGCGATCAGGTCCTTGTTGTTCAATATGATCGGGATTGCTTGTTCCTGGATAGGTGTAGGGCTCTCAAAGCCCATGGAGTCGAGCCCTTCCTGCAGGCTTGGCTCAAAATTAAATTCGCTGAATTTCAAAACTGTGTGTGTTAATTATATTGCGAAGATACGGCTAATTTTCCATTAAATACCTATACATACTGCCATACCACCCCGACCCTCCTAAGAGAAGGGAGTTGATCCTGCGAACATCTTAACAGGAATATTGATTTTAATATTCTGCTCAACTGCATCCAACGGAGCGTTTCCCCTCCTCCCAGGAGGGGCCAGGGGTGGTCAGGAGAAAGTATTACAACGTTTTTTTCTGTAAAGCGCTTTCTTTAAAAGCCTTTATATTCTATATTCGTAGAATATTCATTCCATGTTTAAACTTATTTTTAAATTATTCGGCTGGAAGATCACACATTATCTGCCGGATGAAATAAAAAAATGTGTGATCGTAGTGGCCCCTCATACCAGCAACTGGGAGTTCGTTTTCGGGATGGGCGCCATCCGCTTTATGAAGCTGAAGCCCCGTTTTGCAATTAAAAAAGAATGGATCCGCTTTCCATTTAAACGGCTGATGCTCTCCTCGGGAGCGCTTGCCATCGACCGGAACGCAAAGAACACCCTCGGGGAAAAAACAGGCACGGTTGATGCCATGGCAAACCTGTTTAAAACACATGATACGCTGCGGCTGATCATTACCCCGGAAGGCACACGCTCGCGGATGGAAAAATGGAGAACGGGATTCTACCATGTTGCCATGAAGGCCAATGTGCCGATAGCGCTGGGCTTTATGGATTACGAGAAAAAAGAATGCGGCATCGATAAGATCATTTACCCGAGCGGCGATTACAAAGCGGACATGAAGCTGATCATGGACTTTTATAAAAACGTAAAAGCGAAGCATCCGCAGAATTTCAGCGTGGATGTGGAGCTGAGCAAACCTTAAAAAATTCAAAAATGAAATTTTCCCTGAACTGTTTATTGGCTGCAGCGCTGGTGCTGGGCAGCTTTGCACTGAAAGCGCAAAAAAAGGAGATCAGCTTCGAGCACGGCAAATGGGCCGAGATCCTCGCTAAATCAAAGAAAGAGAACAAGCTCATTTACCTCGATTGCTACACCACCTGGTGCGGCCCCTGCAAATGGATGGCAAAGAATGTATTCACCAACGACACGGTAGCCGATTTTTACAACGCGAATTTTATCAATGCGGAAATGGACATGGAAAAAGGCGAAGGCCTGGAGCTGGCGAAAAAATACGGCATCCGCGCTTATCCTACCATGCTGTACCTGAATTCCGACGGTGAAGTGATGCACCGCAGCTGCGGCTCCGCGCCTGCAGCAAACTTTATCAGCACCGGCAAGGACGCCCTCGACCCGGACAAGCAGATGGCAACCGCAGCCAGGAAATTCAACAACGGGAATGCAACAGGTGCTGTGGCGGAAACATACCTCGTGACGCTGGAAAGCGGCTGCCAGGATTATCAGAAGGAGCTGAGCGCTTATCTTTCCACCCAGAAGGAAAGCGAGCTTACATCGCGCACCAACTGGAACATCATCTACAAATACGTGAATGATTATTCCTCCAAGGAATTTATGATCCTTGAAAGGGACAGGGACGCGTTCAGCAAATTGTACACGAAGGACTCGGTGCAGGACAAGATCAACCGCGTTTACACTTCAGGGCTGTACATCGCGATCAACAAGAAAGACGACCAGGCCTACCAGGCGCTGAAGGAAAAAGTAAGGGCATCCGGAAATCCCGATGCTGAAATGGTGATCATGGATGCCGACCTGCGCTATTACATGTCGAAAAAAGACTGGAAGAATTATGCCGAGACCGCAAGCGGGTATGCAGATAAATACATCAGCAACAATGCAATGGGCCTGAACGGCATCGCCTGGAACTTCTATGAGAACGTGGATGATATGGCCATGATGGAAAAGGCGGCGGGATGGGCCAAACGCTCCGTGGAGCTGCAAAGCATGTACGCCAATAACGACACCTATGCGGCAGTGCTGTACAAATTAGGAAGAAAGGCCGAAGCGAAGAAGGTTGCTGAAAAGGCCATTGAGCTTGCAAAAGCAAGCGGCGACGATTACTCGGAAACAACAGCGCTGCTGAAGAAGATCGAAAAGATGAAAGACACTGCGGCACATTGATACAGCTGCATTGCTCCATTTGTCGGCACTTTTAATCCGCTTGTCAAAATTTGTTGATAAAGTGTGTTTTCTTAAATACATTTACCAGATATGAAAAGCTTTCTCGTTGCGATCCTGAGCATTTTCTTTGTTGCCGGCTGCTTCGCCCAGCAGGTGCCCGCGCCGGAAGAGAACATTCCATACCTGGTTACCTTTGCTAAGAACGGCGTTCAGTCCTGGGGCGACGACGACTTCTCCCAAACCTGGTTCTTTGTAGTGCCGAAATTTCAATCGAAGCCCGTTTACATCCGCATCTTTGACCCGGAAACCGGCGGCGAACTCGACGAGAAAAAAGGCGAGTTCAATTCAAAAACGCAATATTCCGTTTACGGCGGCAAAGGCTGCTTCAGCACCAAGGATGTACGCGATAACCAGCCGAAAGGAAATTACAAAAGCGGTAATCTCCTGTACACCAAAACATTCGGCAGCAACGATATTTACGACGGCGAATGGTATACCTTCGGGCCCTTCAACCCCAAGGAAGGCGAGTTTGTGAATGAATACGGCGGCTATATTTTCAAGATCGTTGCGGAAGGCATCAGTGGCGACGACGGCAACCTGTACAGCTATTTCCTGAGCGAATCGCCCATCGAGAACAAGCCCGTGGAAGGAGGCAATGCCTTTACCTTCGAATACACTTTCCGCCTGTCGGACAGTCCCGACAACATTGCGCACCTCTACCCTTTCATCGAGGACAATGTGATCTCCGTAAAGATCTCCAATTTTGATTTCGATAACGATGGCAACATCAACATCATCTCCATCGCAAAGAAAAAAGAGCTGAGCAAATCCTCCGGCGATAATGTATGGGCCACCAGCGAGCACAAGATCGTGGAGCAGGAAAAGAAAACCACGCTGGATGTGCAGTTCATCAAAAGCAAGAAGGTCCCCATCAAGAACAATAATGTAACGTTGTATGTGACCAACCAGTATGGCGACATGCTGCCGATCTACACCATGCCCATCGGCGGAAGCCCGAACAGCAACTACAAGGTTCAGTTCAACCAAAAGAAGAAAACAACCACTTATTAATTACGCACGTTGAAAACAGCACCCGGGTCCTTTCTTCTTCTGATCATCTGCCTGTGCTCCTCCATGCCGGCGTTCACCCAGGCATACCAGTTTAAAACATACAGCATCGACAACGGCATTTCGCAGCCGTACATCTACACGATCAACCAGGACAAGAACGGCTATCTCTGGATCGGAACCGGGGAAGGGCTTTGCAAGTTCGACGGTGTGAGCTTTAAATCGTTTTACACTACAGACGGCATTGCTGAAAATTTTGTAACCTCGAGCTTCGTAGATAAGAACGACAACCTCTGGCTGGGCTTCAACCAGGGCAGCATCACCTTTTACGACGGCAAGCATTTTAAGTCGATCAACACCTCGGGATTTGCAAAGAGCCCGGTTACCGCGATCACGGGCGACGATAAAGGGAATGTATGGTGCTCCACCCAGAACGACGGGATTTTTCGCATCAGCAAAATATTTGAAGTGTCGGTGTACAAGATGGAATTCGACAGGGAGAATATTTATTCCATCGCCTTTGTGAAGAGCAATCAATTGCTTGTGGGAACGGCAGGCGGACTCAAGCTTTACAGCATGCAGGGGCCGGAGCAGAAGCCGAAACTGGAAGGCATTGTAAAGGGAATTCCGGAAACGCAGATCAAATGCATTTCACGGAAAACCAATTCCACCAGCTACTGGATCGGCAGCGAGGATGCAGGTTTATTCCTGCTTACACCCCTTGCCGGCAAAGAGTTCCGGGTCACACCCATTGGAAGCGACATCGGCGCGAAGCTGCTGAACATACAGGCGGTGCATGAGGACGCGCAATCGAACCTCTGGGTAGGCACATTCGGCAACGGACTTTACAAGCTTCTGCTCTCCGCTGCCAAGGCCGAATACAAGGAGTTCCTTCACCTCGACGTGGAGAACGGACTCGGCAACAATTACATCAAAAGCATTTATTCCGATCACGAAGGCAACATGTGGATCGGTACATACGGAACGGGCATTGTGCAGATCACGGATAATTTTTTTACATTCTACAAACACATTACAAAAAGCTACAGCAACAATGTAACATCTCTTTTGATCACGGATCAGGAAAAGTGGTTCGGGATGGAAAACGGGTTGCTGAAGATCGATGTAAACACCGCTAAGAAATTTTTCCTTTACCACTCGGCAACAGGCTTTACCGACGACAAGGTGACGGCGCTGTACCGGGCCGACAGCACTCACCTCTACATCGGCACGGAAACAGAAGGAGTGTACCTGATGGATACGCGCAGATCATCTTTTACAAAACTGCACCTGAGCGATGATGAGCTTTGCAATTCCATCAACTGCATCACCGGCTACGGGAACACGCTGTGGGTAGCCACAAAGAACGGGATTTTCAAGGTGGACAGCGACCGGAAGATCACTTCGCACTTCACCACGGAAACAGGATTGCCGCACAACAACATCAATTACATTTATTACGATAAAAAAAATACGGTATGGATCGGCACGCACAGCAATTTCCTGAGCAGCATCAACATCAAAACCGACAGCCTTGCCAACAGGAAAGTGTACGATGCCACCGACCTGCTTACGATCACGGGCATCCTGGAGGATAAGGACAGGAACATCTGGGTAAGCACGTTCGGGAACGGGATCTTCCGCGTCAATGATAAGATCACGCGCTTCACTACCGACAAGGGGCTGTTCTCCAATTACTGCTACGGCATTACCGACGACGGATCCGGCAACATCTGGATCGGGCACCGCATGGCCCTGAGCAGGTTCAAGCCGCAGAAGGAGATCATTGATGTGTTCACCAAGAACGAAGGCATCACCGGCGACTGCAACTACAACGCGATGACGAAGGATGAGAGCGGCAACGCATGGTTCGGCACCACGGACGGCGCTATCCGATTCGATCCGCACAAGGATAAGAAGAATACCATTCCGCCGATCGTGAACATTTCTTCCATTAAGTTCAACGACAAGGAGCCGCAGTACTCGAAAGATATTCTCCTGCCCTACGATACGTATAAGATGCGCATCGACTTTATCGGGATCAGCTTCCGGGCCAACTCGAACACGCTGTACCAGTACAAGCTCGAAGGCTTCGATGCCGATTGGTCCGACAAAACAAAGATCCCTTTTGTACAGTACGGGAAACTATCCGACGGCGAATATACTTTTCTGCTGAAGGCCTACAATAACGACGGCGTTGGAAACAATGTGCCCCTGAGCATTAAGATCGTGATCGAAAAGCCATTCTGGAAAAAATGGTGGTTCATCCTGATCTGCATCGCAGCGCTTTTCTATGCGATCTATTTTTACATCAAGATCAGGGAAGGCAATCACCGCAGGTTCCAGGCGCAGCTGCAAAAAGCGCTGAACGAAAAAACACGCGAGGTGATCGCGCAGAAGGAAGAGATCGAAAAAAAGAACAAGGACATTACCGACAGTATCCGCTATGCAAAGCGTATCCAGGATGCCTTGCTGCCCGAGGTGAAAAAGCTGTACACGTATTTCCCTGAATCTTTCATCTTCTTCCAGCCGCGGGATATTGTGAGCGGGGATTTCTACTGGTATGAGAAGTACGGCGACAAAGTAGTGATCGCCTGCGCGGATGCCACCGGGCACGGCGTTCCCGGCGCTTTCATGAGCATGATCGGCAGCACGCTGCTGAAGGACATTACCTCGCGGAAAGGCGTTACCTCGCCGGCCTTTGCGCTTGCTGCCCTGGATGAGGAAATAAAAATGCTCCTCAAGCAGCACGACGATGAGCACGATCATACGCAGGACAGCGTGGATCTTGTGATCTGCGAGATCGACGTGAAGACGAACCTCGTGAGGATCTGCTCCACCAAACGCTCCGTGTTCATTGTGCATAAAAATGAGCTCAGGCTGATCAGGAAGGAAAACACCGACAGGCAGCAGTATGAAACAGTTGACCTGCAGCTCGACAAAGGCGATATCATCTACATGTTCACCGATGGTTACCCCGATCAGTTCGGAGGCGAAAAAGGAAAGAAGATCAAAACAGCGAACATGAAGGTGATGCTGGAGCAGATCCGCACGCTTCCTGTAGACAAGCAGGAAATGATCGTTGACAGGTATTTCAACCGCTGGAAAGAAGGCTACGAGCAGGTGGATGATGTGCTGTTCATCGGGATCAGGCTCTAAACCCTTTATTTTATTTGAAGAATTGCTTCAGTCCGTTTACCAACGTAGAGATGCTGGAAGGCTTGACCACATAGGCCGTGGCGCCGCCCGACATAGAAGCATTGATATCGCTTTCGGCGGAGGAAGTGGAATACATGATCACGGGAATATTCTTCAGCCGCTCATCTTCCTTCATCTTCTTCAGGCATTGCAGGCCGTTCATTGCCGGCATGTTGAGGTCAAGAAAAATAAAATCCGGAACGCGCTTGTCCATCTTTTCGAGTATGCTCAATGCTTCCTTACCGCTCAGCGCGTGGAGCAGCTCTACCTCGCAATTAAGGCTGTCTACAGCTTCCGTAAAAAATTCGTGGTCATCGTTATCATCATCAATGAGCATACAAATACTGTTTTTTAATCCCATAGATGAAATGATAACGTGGTTTAGATCAGTTACGGGCTCTTATAAGCCCATTGTTTTTATATAGTCCTTCGGCGATACTCCGAATTTCTTCCTGAACTTGGAAGTGAAATGTCCCGAATGCTTGTAGCCCACCATCTTCGCGATCTCCTTGATCGGGTATCTCTCCTCGGCTATCAGCAGCTTCGCCTTGCTGAGGCGCTCATCCTGCAGAAGCTTGTTAATGGACGTATTGTAAAGCACCCTGAAGCCTTTCTTCAGCTTGTTTTCGTTGACGCCGGTAAGCAGTGCAAGCTCCTTTATTGTAGGAGGCTGGATGATGTTGGCGAGCAAACGGTGCCTCGCCTCTATGATCAGCTCCATGTCTTTTTTGCGCAATACCGACTGCTTGTGGCTCGGCGCCAGGTCGTCGATGTACTGCTTGATCTGCATTGCCATGATCTCCAGCGTTTGGGATTCCATGTACACGCGGCGCACAAGACCCTTGTAATCGTTTGTTTTTATATTCTGGATGCTTTGCGCGATGGTGAGGCTGTAATGTCCCTGGTAAAGGAATGAGCGTGAGCACTGAGTGTCGGTGAACACATCCTTCAGCTCATCGGGAAGCGAGTTCACCGTATGGCGGATCTTCTGCATATACCGCTTGCGGTCGATCTCGATCGAATAAAAATAAACCTGCTTTTCCGCAGGGAGCAGGAACAGCTGCTCGTTGTTGCTGGAGCCGCTTACCATTGATCCAAGCAGGTTGGTAAGCTGGTACTGGAGGCGGTCGGCCTTGATCAGGTGCTTAAAGTCGTTCTGAACACAAAAGATCAGGCGCAGCGGCTGAAATTCATCGCATTTGTACCTGAGCACAAGATCTTTTTTCAGAGTGCAGCTGAACATTAACATACCAAGGCCGTCACGAAAATCGATTGCCGAGATAAATCCTTCACCAAAGGCGGGCGGTACAACTATTTTATGTTCCGCATGCTCATTGATCACTTGCGTCTTAAAATATTTCGCTAAGCTTTTAACCGTTGCATATACATCATACGTGTTAAAAATTACTTCCTGAGGCATAAGTTCTGTTTTAGAAGGTGGTAAAAATAAATTTTAATAATTACATTTTCGGCCAGCTAAATAGCACAAATAGAACTATCTTTTTGGATAAGGTTTTATTGTTTTATTAAAAGAGTCAGCCTTCGTGAATGGCTTGATTTTATTGGGAGTTAGACAAAAAATCAACATCCAACGTGTTGACTGTAAGCTGGTTACAACAACAACATATAAATCTTTATGCCAACATTAAAAAGGGTGGGGAAAATGGAACTAAAATAACTGCAACAGCCGCTCAGAACAGGGACATTTGTTCAGCCTTTAACCGTACGTGGCCGGTTTCGGAAAGCGGCCCGCCGGAAATTTCATATACAGGCATTTCCCCGTAACGGGAAGCAACAACAATTGTGGTGCTGCCGGCATGGGGGCTGAAGAGCTCATTCACAAGCTCGGGCGTATTATTATTCTTAGAAAGGTGGGCAAGCAATAAAAGACTTAAGGAAGAAGAGCGGTGCCTGAGAAAAACATCGAGCGCCTGGCGGTTGGATAAGTGTCCGTGCCCCCCGCTGATACGCCGTTTCAGGTAATAGGGATAATTTCCTTCCTGCAGCATCTGCTCATCGTAATTGGCTTCAAGGAATGCAGCATGGCATTTTTTGAAATGGCGCAGGAGGTGCTCGCAGGGCGCACCGATATCCGTATATACCCCAACGTTCACACCATTCCCGCTGATGGTAAAGCTGTAAGGGTCCGCCGCGTCGTGGCGCTTATTAAAAGGCACAACGGTTAATCCGCCGACCGTTATTTCTTCATGCGCTTCAAAGGAATACAGCAGCGAAGGATCGATCTTCAGCTTTCCGGATACAAGCGTTTTTTCCGTGATGTAAACAGGCAGCCTGTATTTTTTTGCAAGCACCTCCACACCTCGGATGTGATCGGAATGCTCGTGCGAAACAAACAGCGCTTTCACTTTCTCCATCGACAAGCCAAGGCGCGCCATGCGCTTGTCGGTTTCCCTGCAGGAAATGCCCGCATCCACCAATACGGCTTCCTCGTTATTACCGACGTAATAACAGTTGCCGTTGCTGCCCGAATTGAGTGAGGTGATAAAAAGTGACATGAAGGCTGCAAAGATAAGGTATATTAAGGGTTTGCAGACAGTTGTGGAAAAATAAATCTTAGTTCAGCCTGTACATTTTTCCCGGCAGCGAACGCACGATCCCCGAAAATTCCAGCGTAAGCAGCAGGGAGGAAACTTTGCTCATCGGCATTTTTGCAAGGTGGCAGATCTCATCCACATTCACCGTATCCTTTTCTTTCAGCACGTTCACCAGCACTTCCTCTTCCGGCTTCAGGTCCACGAACAGCTGCCGCTGCACCTGTGCATTCTTTTTCTTCGCCTGCTCCCAGCCCATGATGTAGATCACATCCTCCGCCGACTGGATCAGTGCCGCCTTGTTCTGTTTGATGATCGCGTTGCAGCCTTCGGAGGCCACATCGCCCACCCTTCCGGGGAAGGCGAATACATCGCGGTTATAGCTGTTGGCAATATCTGCGGTGATGAGCGAGCCGCCATCCTTCTTTGATTCCACTACAATGGTTGCATCCGCAATGCCCGCCACGATCCTGTTCCTTCGCGGAAAATTCTCCCTGTCGGGATTCGTGTTGCTTGTAAAATCACTGAGCAATCCGCCCTGCTTCACCATCCGTTCCGCCACCGCCTTGTGCACACCGGGATACACTTTATCAAGACCATGCGCAAACACGCCGATGGTCTGCAAGCCATTATCCATCGCAGCTTTGTGCGCATACACATCTATCCCGTAAGCAAGTCCGCTCACGATCACAGGGTTGAACGGCGCAAGGTCTGCCACCAGCTTTTCGCACAGCGCCCTTCCGTAATCGCTGGCTTCACGCGTGCCTACGATGCTGATGATCTTTTCGGCGTTGAGGTCCACATCGCCTTTGAGGTAAAGGAGAACGGGACTGTCTTCACAATGTGTGAGCCGCTTCGGATAAGCCGGATCGAGATAGAACACAGGCGTGATGGAATTCTTCTCGATGAACCTTATCTCTTCTTCCGCACGCGAAAAAACATCCTGTCCGAGCACAGCCTTCGCATACACCGTTCCGATGCCCGGAATTTTTTCAAGGGCGGCCTTCTTCTCTTTGAAAACGGCTTCCACACCTCCGCAATATGCTACCAGCCGCTTGGCGAGTATATCGCCGATGTTAGGGATCAGCGTAAGCGCGATCCTGTACTTTAAACTTTCATTCATAAATTAAAAAGGCAATTGAAAAAGATCATCCCTGATCCCGAACACCAGCTCCGGAGTATTGGGACTGCTGTTCCATTTGTGTTAAAATGCAATTATTTGTACATTGCACTATCCATAGAACGCAAAAATAGAAATTAATGCAAGCAGAGCAGTTTCTGTTGAAAATTTATTTCCCTTTATTGCCCTGCGGAGATGCTTAACAGAAACCTCAGACAGCACATGAAAAAAATAATTACTCCGATACTTTTCCTGCAGGCCATAGGTTCGTTAGTTGCCCAAACCTCTTACTTAAAAGGCCGGATCGCCGATTCCAAAACAAAGGAAACGATCGTTGGCGCCAACGTGGTGATCGATGACTCAACCGGTACGGTGACCGACATCAACGGCGATTATATTACAAAGACCGGCGCCGGAAAGCACAAGGTTGAATTCAGGTTCGTAGGATATAAAACACAGTCGGTAACGGTTGATGTGCCGGCCAACGACACGGCAACACTCACTCCACTGCTCGAGGCCGACTCACGCCAGCTCGACGTGGTGGTGGTTTCCGCGGGCCGCTTCGAGCAGAAGCTGGGAGAAGTAACCGTATCGATGGAAGTGCTGCGGCCTTCGCTCATTGAAAATAAAAATGCAAGCTCCATCGAGAACATTATGGAGCAGGTGCCCGGTGTGAACATGATCGACGGGCAGGCGAACATCCGCGGCGGCAGCGGCTTCAGCTACGGCGCAGGAAGCAGGGTGCTGCTCATGGTGGATGAAATGCCGATGCTTACCGCAGATGCGGGAGATGTGAAATGGAGCTTCCTCCCGATCGAGAACTGCGAGCAGGTGGAAGTGATCAAAGGCGCATCATCGGCATTGTTCGGATCATCCGCTCTTAACGGCGTGATCAACTTCCGCACAGCCTACGCGAAAGACGAGCCGGAAACAAAAATCATTTTTAACGGCGGCTATTACGACCGTCCGAAACGCAGCGAGCTCGTATGGTGGCAGGATGGCAATCCTACTTTCGGCGGGATCAACTTTTATCACGGGCAAAAAGTAAAGCAGCTCGATGTGGTGATCGGCGCCAACATATACGACGACCGCGGATACCGCGAGCTGGAAACAGAGCAGCGCTACCGCGCGAATGTGAACCTGCGCTACCGCTTCAAAAAGATCAAAGGCCTTTCCATTGGCGTAAACGCAAATACCATCCGCACACAGGGCGGCCTCTTCCTCATCTGGCAGGATGCCGACAGCGGCGCTTACCGTCCTTCCGGCGGCGACCTCAGCCACTACACCACGTACAG
>Ga0157372_10000595_pt1 | contig 39419 bp, 33 predicted proteins | sample C55metaG_FD_115307 | JGI IMG/M metagenome (GOLD analysis project Ga0157372, IMG submission 115307) | Corn rhizosphere microbial communities from Kellogg Biological Station, Michigan, USA - C5-5 metaG | ecosystem: Host-associated > Plants > Roots > Rhizosphere > Soil | place: USA: Michigan...
CTGCAGCGTCGCCGCCGCCCGCCCCCGGCCCACGGGCAACAATTCCCGTTTTCCGAGATCCAGCACCCAGTAATCCCCCCGGGTATCATACCTCCATACCCGCTTGGCATTGGTATACACCAGCAGCTTCCGCCCGTCGGCCGAAAAAGAAAAGTCCCGCACGTTCAGCGGCCGCCCATGCCCCACCGGCCGCAGCAGGTCAGCCGCCACGACCACCGTCTCCCGGCTCTCCGGCAGGTCCACCCGCACGATCGCCCCCTCCTTCACCTTGTAATAGGAAGTACCCTCCTTATTCCACTTCAACAACGTAGACCCCGGCTGCGCATAGCCGACAAAAGACAATAGCAGAAAAACGAAAATGATAAGTCGCATAAAGGCGAAAATACGAAAGCCCGGCATCTCTTTAGATGTGCCGGGCTCCATTGATAAATTAAAAAGCCACTAGCGCCGAGCCCAATGCCCAGCCCTCCAGTACTCCCCACGGCGCTCCCGCACCCAGTGACCGGGGATCCAAACCCAACCCGGATGGGGCGGCATAGCCCAATGCCCACCGACAGCGACGTACGTACCGCCGCGTGCCTCCCACTCCTCATCGATCCACACATGCCGCGGACTCGGCGCCACCGGACGCGCAACAGGACGCCATACCGGTCTTACAGAAACATAAACCTGAGCCGAAGCCGCCATAGTACCGGCGCCGACCATCAAAAGAACCAGAAATGCCAGTTTTACAACTTTACTTTTCATATGTTGGTTTTTAAGTATGACTATTGGATAGTCATAGGTCAGCAAGGTTAAAACGGTCCAATGTAAAAATTATTACAAAAAAAGAGCCCCATCCAAAAGAGGATGGGGCTCCAACATATAAAAGAATTGTATTATTCTTATGCGTTCACCTTCTTACCCTTCACCTTCGCAATCACCTCTTCGGAGATATTGTTCGGTGCAGGAGCATAGTGAGAGAACTCCATGGTCGAAGTAGCACGGCCGGAACTCATGCTCCGCAGCTCGGTTACATAACCAAACATTTCTCTCAAAGGAACCTTGGCCTTGATCACCTGCAGGTTGTTACGGCTGTCCATCCCCTCGAGGATGCCCCGGCGACGGTTCAGGTCACCCGTTACATCACCCATGTATTGGTCCGGAGTCAGCACTTCCACCTTCATGATCGGCTCGAGAATGATCGGCTTTGCCTTGGCGCCCGCTTCGCGGAAGCCGGCCTTGGCGCACAGCTCGAAGCTCATCGCATCGGAGTCCACATCGTGGTAGCTACCGTCGAATACCCTTACTTTCATGCTGGTCAGCGGATAGCCGGCCAACACGCCCGTCGTCAGACAGGATTCAAAGCCCTTCGATATGGGCTGGATAAATTCCTTGGGGATACTTCCACCGAAGATATCGTTGACGAACTGGAATTCCTTACCCTCGTTCTCCTTCAGCCATTCTTCATCGGCAGGCCCGATCTCGAACTGGATGTCGGCGAACTTACCACGACCACCCGTCTGCTTCTTCAACACCTCACGATGCTGAACGGACTTGGTGAACGCTTCCTTATAAGCCACCTGGGGAGCCCCCTGGTTGACTTCTACCTTGAATTCCCGCTTCATCCGGTCAATGATGATCTCGAGGTGCAACTCACCCATCCCGCGAAGAATGGTCTGACCCGTATCTTCATCGGTATTGACGCGCAGCGTGGGATCTTCTTCCACCAGCTTGGAGATAGCCAAACCCATCTTATCGACATCGGCCTGTGTCTTGGGCTCCACCGCGATCGCGATAACCGGCTCGGGGATAAACATGTTTTCCAGCGTGATCGGATGATCTTCGTCACACAGCGTATCCCCGGTCTTGATTTCCTTGAAACCAACGGCCGCGCCGATATCGCCGGCCTCGATAAAGTCTATCGGGTTCTGCTTGTTGGCGAACATCTTCATGTTACGGCTGATCCGCTCCTTCTTGCCGCTACGCACGTTCAATACATAGCTGCCGGCATCCAGGTGACCGCTGTAACAACGGAAGAACGCCAGACGCCCAACAAAGGGGTCCGTCATGATCTTGAACGCCAGCGCCGCAAAGGGTTCCTTCGGACTTGCCTTCCGGGTCAGCGTCTCCCCCGTATTCGGGTCGGTACCAACCGTATCCTCGATATCCAGCGGCGAAGGGAGATAACGGCATACCGCGTCAAGCGCAGTCTGCACACCCTTGTTCTTAAAGGAAGAACCACACATCATCGGAACGATGCTCAGATCTACCGTAGCCTTCCGGATCGCCTCGTGCATCTCGGCTTCCGTGATGCTATCGGGGTTTTCGAAGAATTTCTCCATCAGGTGATCGTCGTACTCCGCAACGGCTTCAACCAGCTTCGCCCGCCATTCCAGCACGTCGGCCATCATATCGTCCGGCACCGGGATCTCGTCGAAGGTCATGCCTTCCGTTTCCATATGCCAGATAATACCCTTCATCTTGATCAGGTCGACAACGCCTTTGAAGTCATCTTCGGCGCCGATCGGCAGCTGCAGAGGAACGGCCTTGGCGCCAAGCATCTCGCGAACCTGGTTGACCACCATCAGGAAGTCGGCGCCGCTCCGGTCCATCTTGTTCACAAAGCCGATCCGGGGAACCCTGTAACGGTTGGCCTGGCGCCAAACAGTCTCGGACTGTGGCTCCACGCCGTCAACAGCCGAGAACAGGGCGATCAGCCCATCCAGTACACGCATCGAACGCTCCACCTCTACGGTGAAGTCCACGTGACCCGGAGTATCGATAATGTTGAAATAGTATTTTTTGGTATTGGCATCCACCTTACCCTTGTCGGTAGGGAAATTCCATTGGCAGCTAACAGCAGCCGAGGTGATCGTGATACCCCGCTCCTTCTCCTGCTCCATCCAGTCGGTGGTAGCTGCACCATCATGCACTTCCCCGATTTTGTGAATCATCCCTGTGTAGCGCAGGATCCGCTCCGTGGTGGTGGTTTTACCGGCGTCGATATGGGCCGCAATCCCGAAGTTTCTTTGAAATTTTAAGTCTGCCATAATATTATTTGAAAAGATGCGCAAAGGTACGCATTTTAACCAAAAAAGAGGCCGCTGGCGGCCTCTTTTTATATTTACTTTATAATCAATTTATACCTTAAAGTGCGCAAAGGCCTTGTTCGCCTCCGCCATCCGGTGGGTATCTTCTTTTTTCTTAAACGCACCACCCTCACCCTTGCTGGCCGCAACGATCTCCCCGGCAAGCTTTTCCGCCATGCTCCGGCCGTTACGCTCGCGGCTATAACGGATCAGCCACTTCATGCTCAACGAGATCTTCCTGTCAGGACGAACCTCGGAAGGGATCTGGAACGTAGCACCACCGATCCGACGGCTCCGAACCTCAACGGCCGGGGTCACGTTCGAAAGGGCGCGCTTCCAAATATCATAGCCTTCTTCATTGGTCACCTTAGCCACTTTATCCAGGGCGTCATAGAAGATAGTGTACGCGGTGTTCTTCTTACCCTGCCACATCAGGTTGTTCACAAAACGGGTCACCAGGATGTCGTTATACTTGGCATCGGGGGCCAGCGGTATTTTTTTGGGTTGCGTCTTCCTCATTGTAAATCGGGATTATATCAATTAGTTGTTTTATTTCTTTCCTGCAGGTTTAGCCGCGGCGCCCTTCGCACCCGCCTTTTCCTTCTTCGTACCATACTTGCTCCGGCTCTTCTTCCGGTCCTTCACACCAGCCGTATCCAGGCTGCCCCGAACGATGTGGTAACGAACACCCGGTAAGTCCTTAACACGACCACCACGGATCAGCACGATCGAGTGCTCCTGGAGATTGTGCCCTTCCCCCGGGATGTACGCGATCACCTCCACCTTGTTCGTCAGACGAACCTTCGCTACCTTACGCAGCGCGGAGTTCGGCTTCTTGGGCGTGGTCGTGTAAACACGGGTGCAAACCCCACGGCGCTGCGGACAAGCGTCCAGAGCCCGGGATTTACTCTTTGCACGGATAATCTCTCTTCCTTTTCTTACTAATTGCTGTATGGTAGGCATTCTTTTACCTATTTTATTTTGGGACTGCAAAAGTACAGTCCGTTAGCTTACATTCCAAATTTATTTGGTCAGGCCCGCATCCCCCCATCCAGTCATCAGTTCCCCGAATCAAGCTCCGACTGCTTCGCAGTCTGGCAGGGCCAATAGAACTTCGTCGACGCTGCTTCGCCACGCGTCTCCTCGTTCGGGCCCATCGCTTACGCTCGTGCCTCCATTCGGACGCCGGCGCCGTGCGCCGTCAAACCGCAAACATCCAGCCCCTCGTGTCCGCCCGCCGGCCCTCCCGGATATCCGTCAACACCCGCTTCACCATTGGCGCCACAACCCACTTATCCGTATCGAGCCTCATCGTATAATCCTCATAAACAAGCTCTTTGATCATCGAAATGGTCGCCGCGGTCCCCGTTCCGAACATCTCCTTCAATTCCCCCGCCTGCCAGGCTCTGACCACATCGTCAATATTGATGGGGCCTTCTTCAACCGTATACCCCTCCTCCCGCAACACCTCGATCGCACTGTCCCGGGTAACCCCCTCCAGAATGGTCCCCTGCTCCAGGTCCGGCGTCAGCACCTTGTCGCCGATCACAAAGAATACATTCATCGTCCCGATCTCCTGCACATATTTATGTTCGAACGCATCCGTCCACAAAACCTGGTCAAAACCCCGCTGCTTGGCCACCGCGGTCGCCAGCATGCTCCCGCCATAATTACCCGCAGCCTTGGCAAACCCAAAACCACCCCGCGCCGCCCTCGTATATTTCTCCTCCACATAGATCCGCATCGGAGCCGAATAGTACGGACCCGTCGGACTCAGCAGGATCATGAACTTATACGTGTCCGAAGCCTTCACCCCGATCGCATCGTCCGTCGCAAACATGAACGGCCGGATGTACAGGGAATAATCATTCTTCATCGGGATCCAGTCTCGGTCAAGATCGATCAGCCTGCGCATCCCCTCGATAAAGAGATCCTCCGGCACCGCCGGCATCATCATCCGCTCGGCTGAAATGTTGAATCTCCGGTAATTATCATACGGCCGGAAAATGAACGGCTTCCCATCCCGGTCCTTATACGCCTTGATACCCTCGAAGATGGACTGACCATAATGCAGCGCCGACAACGCCGGGGAAAGCTCCAGCGGCTGATACGGCCTGATCCGCGCCCGCCCCCACTCGCCGTTCGCATAATCCACTTCCAGCATGTGATCGGTGAAAAACTTGCCAAAGGGAAGATTATTAAAATCGATCTCATGAAGTCTCGTCTTCCCCGATTTCGTAACTTGGATATCCAGGGCTGCAATCATACGTAGGTAAATTTTGTATCCACAAAGAAACGAACAATCTTTGTGTCATCCAAATCAAAAACTAACAATCGTTAGTAAATGGCCCTCCGGGCCATTGGCCGAAGGCCAGACATTGGCGTATCGTTGGAGATTCGCTACTTTTGTCAAAGCGGATCTCCAACGCATAATATGTCAATCAACAACATCGCACTATCGGATATACTGGTCACGGAGCTATACGGCAACATCGCGCTCGTCCCTGCCTCGAACCCACCCGCCGCGGCAAAGCCGGCGCCCATCCCATCCCAACCCGCACCCGCAGCGATCGCTACACCCGTCGCACCCGCTAAATCCGTCACACCCGCAGCACCGGTCACACCCGCAGCACCCGTCGCGCCCCCGGCGCCCGCGGAACCCCAGGGATATAAATTCCTCGGAAAAAACAACCGCCGCACGACCATCATCGTCGATACCCCCGGCGCCGCCTTCCTCCCCGACCCCCAGCTCGAGTTCCTCACCAAAATACTCGAAGCCTGCCGCATGAACATCGGCGACGTCGCCATCGTCAACCACCATACCGCCCCCGTCGCCATCGCCGCGCTCCGCCAACAGCTGCAACCGCAAAACGTCCTCCTGTTCGGCATCGAACCCACCGCCATCCGCCTCCCGATCAACTTCCCGGAATTCAAGATCCAACCCTACGACCAGTGCACCTATCTCTCCGCCCCACCCCTCCAACAACTGGTAGCCAACACCCCCGATGCCAAACTGCTGAAAAGCAAGCTCTGGGTCTGCCTGAAAACCCTCTTCGACGTATGACCAGGCAGGTACCTAACAGCCAGCTATGGCCGAAATGGGCAACCGAACCCGTAGTCATCGTCGATCCGGACCCCTCCTGGCCCGAAAAAGCGCGACAACTGCAAACCGAACTATCCGCCGTTGGCGTTCATAACATCCAACACGTCGGCAGCACCGCCGTACCCGGTCTCCCGGCCAAACCCATCATCGACCTGGTGGCCGAGGTGCCCTCCTTCGATAACCTCGAAACCATCGTCGAACCCCTCCGTCGACAAGACTGGCACTACGTCCCCCCCGGACTCGATCAGCGCCCCTTCCGCCGCCTCCTCATAAAAGTGGAGAACGACAAACGCACCGCACATCTCCATCTCATGCTCCCCGGCAGCAAGCAAAGAAAGGCCGAGATCCGCTTCCGCGACCTGCTGATCCAACAACCGCAGCTGAAGGCCCAATACGCCGCCCTCAAACAACAGCTCGCCGTCGCCCACACAAACCATCGCGAAGCCTATACAAACGCAAAATCTTCTTTCATCAACAACGCCCTCGCCATGGCCGGCAAACCCCGCATCATTTTCGCCACCAACAACGAACACAAGGTCAAAGAGATCCAGTCCGCCATCGGTGACAAAATAAACATCGTGAGCCTCAAGGCCGCCGGTATCGACATCGATATCCCCGAACCCCACGAGACCATCGAGGCAAACGCCACCGAAAAATCCACGACCATCCATAAATTGACCAACGAGAACGTCTTCAGCGAAGACACCGGCATCGAAGTGGCCGCCATCGGCGGCGAACCCGGCGTCCACAGCGCCTATTATGCCGGCGAAGAAAGATCCGCCGAAAAGAACAACGCAAAAGTGCTCCAAAAGCTCGGCGACAACCCCGACCGGAAAGCGCGCTTCCGCACCATCATCTCCCTCATCTGGAACGGCCGCGAACATCTCTTCGAAGGCGTCACCGAAGGTCATATATTAATGGCCCCCGCCGGCTCCCAGGGCTTCGGCTATGACCCCATCTTCGTCCCCAAAGGCGAGACCCGCTCCTTCGGCCAGATGACGCTGCAGGAAAAGAACAGATACAGCCACCGTCGCATCGCCGCCGACAAATTGGTGGCCTTTCTTCAAACCCAAATAGCATAGCCATGCCAAGGATCAAACTAACGATGCCCACCCATTTCTCCTTCACCGCCGAGATCCCCATCCGCATCACCGATCTCAACTACGGTGGTCATGTCGGCAACGACTCCGTCCTCTCCCTCATCCACGAGCTAAGAGTAAAATTCCTCCGCCACCACGACTATCAGGAGCTGGACATGGCCGGCGTCGGCCTCATCATGGCCGATGTCACCATCGAATTCCGAAGCGAGCTGTTCTACGGCGATACCCTCCGCGGCTCCATCGCCGCCGCCGAATTCTCCCGCGTGGGATTCGATCTGTATTATAAGCTGGAAAAATTGACCAATGAAAAATGGGTCGCCGTCAGCTTCGCCCGCACCGGCATGGTCTGCTACAATTACGCCACAAAAAAGATCGCCCCCGTTCCAAAGGAGGCGATCAACAAATTATTATCCTAGCGCCAATGTCTGGCCGCCGGCTCAGGCATTCCATATCCGCCAGCTCTCCTCGGCCTGCAGGAGCAGCATCTCATGCCCATTCTCCACCACCGCCCCACGCTCCTCAGCCTTCGAAAGAAATAAGGTCCTGGCAGGATTATAGATAAGATCGAAAAAATAATGCCTTGAGCCCACCGCTTCATAAGGCAGCTCCGGAGCCTCATCCACCTTGGGATACATTCCCAGCGGCGTCGTATTCACGATCAATGTGTACGCCGCCATCATCCCCGCATCCACATCGTCATACCCCAGGTCATTGCAAGCTTCCCTCGGCCGCCTCGTCACCACCCGGTAGGATATCCCCAACTTTTCAAGAACATACTCTACCGCCTTTGACGCCCCTCCGCTTCCCAACACCAGCGCCTGCCGGTGATGACTTCCCAGCTTCGGCAACAAGGACTGCTCAAAACCCACAACATCCGTATTGTGCCCGGTCAATCGCCCGCCCTCTATTTTAATACAATTACAGGCCCCGATAGCGGAAACCACATCACTTCGCTCGTCAAGAAAACGCAACACCTCCTGTTTGTACGGGATCGTCACATTCAACCCGCGAAGCTCGTCATCAACCAGCAATCCGGGGAATTCATCGATAGTCGTAATGGGAAAATTCGAATAAGTGCAATCCTTGATCCCCTCCCGCGCGAACTTCTCCGTAAAATACTTCTGCGAAAAAGAATGCGTCAGCGGATACCCGATCAGCCCATACCGCCTCATCGCACGGCGTCTTTATCCAGGAATAAATGGAAAGTATCTCCCCGCAACCCAACCCGCATCGCTTCCATCGCGATCACCTCCGTCGGGGCAATATTGCCAAGGTTGACATTGCAACCGATCAGCTCGATAAAATACAACTGCTGCGCCTTCTGCGGAGCCTCCCAAAGGATCTTCTCGGCCGGGATCTGCGTCAGTATCTCCTGCACAAGCCCTTCCCGCACCTCGCCGCTGCCGCGATAGATACCCACATTACCCGCCTCGCGCGCCTCGGCGATCACATAAGAGGCGCCCGCGCCCAGCTCCGCCGACATCAGCTCGATCCACTTATAGGGCGGTATGATATGCGCCGCATCCTTGCTGCCCACCTCGCTGAATACCGTCCCATACTTGGTCAGCTTCTCGATATACCCGCACTTCTCCGCATGGGGGATCGTAATGCTCCCATCGCTCACCTCCATATGGGTGATGCCATATTCTTTAAGGACGGCAATATAGTCATCCAACTGCCCCCGGATCAGGAACGCCTCGAAAAGAGTACCGCCGAAATACACCGGGAGCCCAAACGATTGATATACTTCGATCTTCTCCCGGAGATTGGGAGTCACGAAAGAAGTCCCGAAACCCAGCTTCACCACATCCACATGGGGATGCGCCACACTCAAAAAATTCTTCGCCTCATCGATGCTCAACCCTTTGTCCATTACCATCGTAATTCCATTCTGCCGCGGCTTTCCCAGCCTCTCCGGCATCTGCGTGAGTTTAAAATTCATCCTTTTGTTTTATTGAGTCCGTAAATACCTTGACACCCGGCACAGTCATCCTCCTCCGCTTACTCCGTAAAAACGTAGTAAACGCCGCAAAAATAGGAAACAATCGACTTTTAGAACGATTTATTCTTCTTGTAGCGCGCGATGATATCCACCACGGGCTGATACTGGAGAATGACGGGATTCAGCTCCAGTAATTTCTTCAACAGCTTCGGAGCCTTCGCCATCGCGTTCTCCAGCTGCAAAAGCCCCTCGCGGCTACGTCCGAGGGCAAAATATACGGCAGAAAGATAGAAGACAAATAAAGGTTTACCCCCAGTGATCCTGATGGCCGCCTCCACCTGTTCCAGCGCCTCGTCAAAATACTCGGCATTATAAAGACACCGGATCAGCGCTTCCCAGCTGGAGATATTCCGGGGCCGGATCCGCACCACATTAGAAAAATATTGAATAGACTCTTTGAACTCTCCCAGTTGCATCTTGCACTCGCCCATGGCGAGATTATACTCGGGCTGCATGGCATGGATGCGCATCGCCGCCTCCAGCTGCTTCACCGCCTGCCCCCACTGCTCTTCGTTGATATAAGTGCAAGCCAGCTTATAGTACAGCTTGCTGTCGTCCGGGTTGAGGTGGGACGCCTTGCGATAATAGAACCGGGCCTGCGCATAGTTGTCGAGTTTGTCGTAGCAATGGCCGATCGCCTCATAGATCACGTCCTCCGGCCTCGACAGCTCAAGCACCTTCTCGAGCGACTCGATCGCATCCCGGTACTTACGCAACCGGATATACGCATCGCCCATGTTCCGGTAGGCATAGTCGAACTTCTCGTCGATCGCCAGCGCATACTTGTACGCATCCACGGCCTTCTCATACAGCTTCAGCCCCTGGAACGCTGCCGCCAGGTTGAACCATGCCAGCTCGTTATACGGCTTCTCGTCGATGATCGACTGGTGCAGCCGGATACTCTCCTCGTTCCGCCCCGTAAAATCGGTCCAGAAACAGATCTTGTACAGAGCCTCCTCATTCGAAGGGTCCTGCTCGAGGATCAGCTTCAGACAATCGAAGATCTTATCGAACTCCTCGTAATCGTCATACACGTCCGCCAGCTCGAAAAGCAGCTCCACCCGCTCCTCTCCCTCGAAATGCAGCAACGCACTCTCCAGCAGCAATGCCGCCTTCTGCGGTTGGTCAAGCGCCAGGTAGGCGTCCGTCTTTAAAATGTAAAGGTTGATATCGCTGCTGTCGAGAAGCTCCACCTGTTCGAGAATAGCGAGAGCCTCATGATAACGCCGGGTGGCGATCATCAGATCTGCCTTTTTCACCAGCAAAGCCGAAGAATATGGATATTGCTCGATCCCCAATTCCACCGCCTCTATCGCCTGGGTCAGATCCTCCGTGTCATCAAAATAGTCGATTATTCTTTCAAATGCTTCTTCCTCCAAAAAGGAATGTTGCCGTCCACTTTTCAAATCCGAATACTGTTTCAACAACTCCTTCATTTCTTCGCGGTCCTGATGGTATGGATTCTCTTGCATGTGTTAAAGGTTATCGTAAGTTACGCCATTCGTACCGGCTTACCGAAAAATTATTTGTCCCCGGATGTGGACGCGCCCTCACTCTCAAAAGCATTACTCTCACAGGTTAAAATATCATTAAGGGCGGCAACCCTCCACGCTTATTTAACGTATTTTTAGATGGGTTCCGAAAACTGATTGGTAACATTATCGGCTTCAGGCCGTTAAAGGTTTACTAAATTTTGTGATAAGCGGTTAAAAATTACCCAATTTTTTTCACTACATTTGTATTAGAATGCTTAAACCGGTTACTATAGAAGTGAGGAAGTTGATGCGCAAAACGCTCATCTGCACCCTTATGCTCGCAGTGGTCGGCCTCGCTTTCGCCAGCAAAGGCGGCGGCGGCGAGAAGAAAGCTCCCGGCAACAGCCTGAAGACTAATTTCACCCCCATCCGCACGGCTTCCGGCTTCACGCTCAAAACCGGTCCTTCCTTTACCGGCAGTGTTCTGCTGGGCACGGAAAAGAAAGACAACTACGTGTCTTTCAACACTTTAATCACCTACGAAAAGGGCAACACCATGTACGTCATGCCCTATCGCTACAAGGTCAACAGCTCTCTCTTCCTCCGCAATAGCAGCAACAGCAGCCTCCAGTTGTTGGATCTGCACATCAACATGAGCGGCCGCAAATAAGCTTAGTTTAACTTCTTACTATCCTCGTAATTCATCTCCCGGTACCCACTGGTAGGAATATCGAATTTGGACGCCGGAACCGGATTCAGGCTCATTTTGGAAAATCGGTAGGAGATCTTCACATTCCCATTCGTTAGTTCATATTCGAGCGGCAACCCCGTCAAAGTCTTGAAAAGCGGATCATACGACTTATTCTCCGGCGCCAGGTCCTTCGTATAATACACCGTCACCGTAGCCCCGGCCGAGGTCTGTCCCGTCGCCTTGATGCAATTATAACCCGCGATCACCTTCGACTCACCCGCATTCTTGAACTCCACGCCGTCATACATCCGGTTCTTCTCCGACCAGTTGTCGGGATTCATCCGGATCAGCAGCTTCTGGCCACTTAACTCCTTGAGGATCACGCCAAAACCCGTATTTGCATCGTAAATGGACGTAGAAGAGAACAATTGATTCGTCATCTCGCTGCGGCTCTTATTGCCTTTGATGTAAAGGGTATGGGACGCATTGCCGACCCCTTCCAGCTTATTACCGCCCTCGATGGTAACAGAATAATCGTATACTAAAGTAAGCTCGGAGACCCTCTTCTGAGCCCGCGCAGGCAGGAAAAGGATACATAGGAAAAACAGGCAGAAAGGGTTACGAAGGATATTAAACATTGATTAAAAGTAAGAAACACCCCTCAAACCTCCAAGCAAGGCCGCAATTAAGCCCCTACCGCAAAGCCACCCGCCACGAAGCCCATCACCACCAAGCCTACCGCAACAAAGCTCGCCGCAAAAATGCCCACCGCCACCAGGCCGGCCCGCCTATTTCCGCGGCTGCGCCTTCTTTTGCGCCTCCTTTTGCGCCTCCTGCATCTGTTCCAGCCGCTCCTGCCACTTGGATTTCGATTTAGGCTTCGTCCGGTTCTCCTGCAGTTTCGCCAGGATCTTGGCGTGGTCGATAATATAGTTCTGGATCACAAACTGCAAACCCAGCGTGATCAGGTTGGACACCGTATAATACCAGGTCAGCGCCGAAGCCAGCCGGTTAAAGAAGATCAGCAAAAAGACCGGCATGATATACGGCATATACTTCATCGCCGGGTTGCTCTGATCAGGCGTCATGCTCATCCCATACAGCGAGATCAGGAAGCTCGTCACCACTGCGCAAAGCGCAAAAAGGCTCACATGATCGCCATACCCCGGGATCGAGAACCCAAAGCTCAGGATACTGTCGTAGGCCGACAGGTCATGGCTCCACAAAAAAGTCTCGCCCCGCAGGCCGATATTGCTGCTGAAGAAACTATAAAGTGCAAAGAAGATCGGTATCTGCAGCAACGCCGGGATACATCCTCCAAGCGGGTTTACCCCCGCCTCCCGGAACAGCTTCATCTGCTCCATTCCCATCTGTTGCTGATCATCGCCCACTTTCTTCCGCAACTGCTCGATCTCCGGCCGCAAAGCCTTCATCTTCGCACCGCTGAGATAGCTGCTGTACACCAGCGGAGAGGTGATCAACCGGATGAACAACGTCAGCAGCAGGATCGCGATCCCATAGCTGGCGATATATTTCTTGAAGAAATCGAACACCGGCATGATGATATAGACGTTCACCGGGCGGACAAAGCTATACATCCCTCTGCCAAGGTCGATGATATGCGTCATCCCCGGCTCCTCCTTTTCCAGGATGGTAAAATCATTGGGCCCGTAATAAAGCCGCAACGGCAGGCTGGCGTTTGCCGCGGCCGGGATCTTAGCCTGCAGGGCGACATCGCCCCGCGCGACGACATTGGAAGAGTCCGATGCCTCCCGCGCCCAGTGAACGGCCCCGCCGCTAAACCCATTCTTGGCGATCAGCGTCGTATTGAAGAACTGCTGCGACAGGGAGATCCATTTTACCGGCTTTTCAAAGGTCCGCTCGCTTTTCGAAGACATATAGTCAAACTGGCCGTCCTCCATATATCCGATACTCGTCAGCCGCCGCTCCTCGGAAACGATCTTCTGCGCCCGCTGCGTTTCGAAATGCCAGCCCAGGTTGAAATTATTCTGGGCGAACAGCTTGCCCGGGTTATTGATGTTGACGTTCCAATCGAGCACATAGTCATTCGCGGGCAGCGTAAATTCATGTTCGATCGACTCACCCGCGGGCGTCGGCAGTTGGAATCGCACCGTCTGGCTGCCATCGGCATTCTTGACCACCTGGCCCGCCTTGAAATACAGTTCGGCGACATCGGCAGCGCCCGACCCGGTATTTATCGGGTAGCTGATCCGGCTGTTCGGCCCCACCAGCTTCACCGGCGTGCTGTCATAGGACTTGAACTTCTTCAGCTCCACATCCACCGGCTGCCCCCCCTTATTGCTAAACACCACCTTCACCAGCTCGTTCTCGATCGTCACCTGCTGCTCGGTCCCCTTGAAAGCAAGCTCAAAACTGTTAGAATCCACCACCGCGGGGGCCGCCTTAAGATTCGAATCCTGCTTCAAAGTCGCCTGGCGCTTAAGACTATCGGCCGCCTCACGCGCCCTGGTCACCACCGCAACGCTGTCGGCGATATGCTTCCGCTGCGCCTCCAGCTCGTGGCTGCTCTTCGTATTGATGTATAGGTAACCAAATAGCAAAAGCCCAAGCAACACAAAGCCGATAACCGTATTACGATCGAATCCCATATATATTTTTTAGGAAGTGCAAATATACAAAGATCGACCACAGGTCGATCCGCCGAACGCCCAATCACCGAAAACTAACCGATTTATATCATCTCACTCTGCAAAAGCGGATTCTTCACCGCATTCTTCGCCTCGGCAAACTCCTTGGCGGCCTTGATGAAGTGAACAAATATCGGCTGCGGGTTCTCCACCGTGCTCTTCAGCTCCGGATGGTACTGCACGCCAAAAAAGAAAGGATGGGAATTAGTGGATAGCTCGATGATCTCGATCAGCCCGCTTTCAGGGTTGGTGCCGCTCAGGATCAGCCCGGCCTGCTCAAAGGATTGCAGATACGCATTATTGAATTCCCAACGATGACGATGCCGCTCGCTGATCTCCGGCTTACCCTCGTAGATCCGGCTGGCCAACGACCCTGCCTTCAGCGCGCACGGATAGGACCCCAGACGCATCGTCCCACCCTTGGCCGTCACTTTTTTCTGCTCCTCCATCAGGTCTATCACCGGGTGTTGCGTGTGAACATCCATTTCCGTGGAATGCGCATCCTTCAGTCCCAACACATTGCGGGCGTACTCGATCACAGCCATCTGCATCCCGAGACAAATGCCGAAGAAAGGCAGCTTATTCTCCCGGGCATATCGAACGGCAATGATCTTCCCCTCCACCCCGCGATGACCAAATCCGGGCGCCACCAGCAACCCGTCCAGGTTAGCCAGCTTCTCGGCCACATTCTCATCAGTGATAAATTCACTATGGACATTCACTACCTGCACCTTGCACTCATTGATCGCCCCGGCATGTACGAACGACTCCAGGATCGATTTATAAGCATCCTGTAATTCAATATATTTTCCGATCAGCCCGATCGTTACCTTGCTCTTCGGATACTTCAGCTTATCGAGGAATTCCTTCCACCTCCCCAGCTCGGGCTCATGCGTATTCGCAATGTTCAGCTTCTTCATACAGATCAGATCCAGCTTCTCCCGCATCATCGTCAGCGGGACCTCATAGATCGTCGGCGCATCCGCCGCCTCGATCACCGCCTCGGGCTTGACATTACAGAAAAGCGCGATCTTCTTCCGGATATCCGGCGACAAAGGCTCCTCCGTCCGGCAGACGATGATGTCCGGATGAACCCCTTCCTGGCTCAGTAATTTGACGCTATGCTGCGTAGGCTTCGTCTTCAACTCCTTCGCCGCCTTGAGATAAGGCACCAGCGTAAGATGGACCACCACGCAGTCCTCCTCCGGCATCTCCCATTGCAGCTGCCGGACCGCCTCGATGAACGGAAGCGATTCGATATCGCCTACCGTTCCCCCCAGCTCCGTGATGATGACATCCCATTTGTTCCCCTGGCCCAGCAACAACATCCGCCGCTTGATCTCATCGGTGATATGCGGGATCACCTGCACCGTCTTGCCGAGATAGGCTCCTTCCCGCTCCTTGTTGATCACCGTCTGGTAGATCCTGCCTGTAGTGACGTTGTTGGCCTGCGAGGTATAGATATTCAAAAAACGCTCGTAATGGCCAAGGTCCAGGTCCGTTTCCGCACCATCCTCGGTTACGTAACACTCCCCATGCTCATAGGGATTCAAGGTGCCCGGGTCGACATTGATATAAGGGTCGAATTTCTGGATCGTCACCCTTAGCCCCCTTGCCTGCAATAATTTAGCAAGCGAAGCTGCAATGATCCCTTTTCCCAGTGAAGACGTTACACCACCTGTTACAAAAACATACTTAGCCATAGTATGGTCAATTAATTTATTATTAAATGCGTTGTTGTGTTGTTAGGCGACAGGCGGAAATCAATAACTTAGCTCTGAACAATATCCTGGCCGCTGCAATGACCCATTGAAAACCATAAAAGAAGGGAAATTCAAGAAGGTCATGCAAAGTTACACGATTTTGTAATGCCGCAAAAACCCATGTGGATAACTTATAAATCCAAGAGGCCCAACCTTCGGTTGGGCCTCTTCACATTCGTTAACGCGCGGTGTTTATTTTAGGACGGCAAGCGAAATAGCCGGCTTCGCCCGGGTATCCAACGCCTCAGCGGCAGGCAGGCTCCGGGAGAGCTCTTTGGCGGTCTTTTCCGTGTGATTGATCTTTACTGCGTGCAAAATAGCGATAGAAGCGATCTCAACGACTAATACAAGTCCGGTTAGGGTCTTTCCTTTCATTGTTTATTGGATTTAGGCTTTTCCAGGGATCAAGATTTTTCCAATTGCTACAGGTTCGTCTGCGCGGCGCGAAATTAGCTCCGCACACTCACAAACGCAAGATAATACGGGTTTATTTTAATTAAAAGGTAGAATTCACTACTTAATTTTCGGGCCTTTACGTGTTGTTTTTCCCCTCCGGATGAGGTATCTAATCTTTTAACAATCATTTACATATGAAAGAAAAACGTATTTCAGTAATGCCCAATTTTTTCTATTTTGTCGGTGATTTACTCTGACTATGAAATACCCAGTACCCATTATCGGCTTGCTAGCCCTTTCCCTCACCGGGACGACACAAAACAACATTTCTACCCTTTCTCTTTCCGCCCTTCCCAGCGTCACCATCCATCTGCAGCCCTCCGGTCCCACCCTGCCCGGCGCCTTCACCCATTTCGACGTGATCGATCAACGCACCGACACCGCCCGCATCGGCATCCACACCTTCGTCCCAACCATCGGCCGCAGCCATAACAACCAGCTTGTTTTCCCCCGACCCGCCGCCGCCGAGGTCGCTGCCTTCCTCAACAAGAATTTTGCAGCCCCCGGCGCCCATTGGTCAGCCCTCGTCATCCTCCGCAACCTTTGGCTCTCCGACGCCAACTATCTCAAAGAGGACAAAGTAAAAGACGACCAGATTTTGGATCAAAAGACCCATATCCGGCTAAAAGCCGAGATCTACGCCTGCAATGACAGCGTGTATATCCCGATCCTGCGGTTCGATACCTTGCAGACCTATAAGAATAACAATCAATATAACACCTGGAGCAGCTATTATTCCCTTTGGGAGTACGATCTCACCGCCGTTCTCAGCGAAATGGCCGACAGCATCTCCGCTTTGGCCCAGGCCCGGATAGAGAATGGCCGCCGCCTTCACCGCGAGGATATCCTTCAATTCAATCAGTCCCGCTTCGATCCGGCCATCACCGCTTCCAACGTCCTCGCCGCCGGCGTCTACGCCAGCTTCCAGGAATTCAGGGACAACACTCCGTCCGTGCAGAATTTCGAGGTCCAGCAGCAAAAAGGGGATCGCGTGCTATACCTGAAGGACGCCGGCGGCTCTCTTCAGTATTCGCACGATGCATGGGGATATTGTGATGGGAAAACGATATTCATCATGCGGGATGGAAAGCTATATCCACTGTGGAAGGAAGGAAAGGCCTTCTATTTCTTTAGCCAGGCTTATAAGGAGTATAATTTGCCAAATCCCCCGGCAACCTGGCCAGGCGCTCCGCGTTACGACCCACAGTACCCGGTCACGGCTGCCGACGTCTTGCTATCAGGCCCGCCTCCCCCCGGCACTACCCAGCCAAACCTATCGCAGCCGTGGGTGACCAAAACAGCCCGCAACCGCCAGCGCATCTACACCCTCGACATGGACTCCGGATCAGTCTATTAAGGTCGCCGCCACGAAGCCAGCCGCTACGGTTTACCTATCTTATCATAACTCGCCACCAGCCCCTTGATCAGCGAAGAACTGAACCCCTGGTGCTCCATCTCATTCAACCCAGCGATCGTACACCCCTTGGGCGTCGTCACCTTATCGATCTCCTGCTCCGGATGAGACCCCCTCTTCAACAACAACTCCGCCGCCCCCTTCACCGTCTGCGCCGCGATCAGGTTGGCCGTGGCCGCATCAAAACCGATCTCGATACCCCCCTGGATATTCGCCCGGATATACCGCATGGCAAAAGCAGTACCACAGGCGCCAAGCACCGTAGCCGCATCCATCAGCTTCTCATCGATCCGAACCGCCTTGCCCAACTGGTTGAAAATATCCAGCACATATTGTAAATGTTCCTCGTCGACATTGTGGGTCGCAATACAGGTCATACTCTCCTGGATCGCGATCGCCGTATTCGGCATCGCCCTGACCACCGCCACGCCGTTACCAAGAATACCCCCGATATATTCGATGGTCACCCCCGTCACGACTGACACCAGCACCTGCTTGTCCGCCCGGAACTCGTTCTTCAGCGAACGCAGGATCTCATTCACCTGGAACGGCTTCACCGCCAGGATCACCAGGTCCGCATATCGCACCGCCTCCTCATTCTTATCGCTCACCAGCACGCCCTTCCGCTCCAGCTCATGTAACGTACCGATATTCCGCTTGGTGATAAGGATATGCTTGGGCAGGATGAACCCACTCTGGATCAGCCCCTCGGCAATTGCCGTCCCAAGATTCCCACCCCCGATGATCGCGATCTTCTTATTCATAGATAATTCTTCTTTGCAAGGTAATTCCTTACATAATCGATCACTCCCTCCTCAAGGGACTTGAACGCATTCTTATACCCCGCCGCCCGCAGCTTACCCATCTTCGCCTCCGTAAAATACTGGTACTTGTCCCGGATATCCTCCGGCATATCGATATACTCGATCCTCGCCGGCAGATCCAGGCCCGCGAACGTGGCCTTTACCAGGTCCTCAAAAGACCGCGCCTTCCCCGTACCCAGGTTATATAATCCCGACTCCGGCCGGTTCTCCATCAGCCAGAAGCACACCTTCACCACATCCTTGACATAGACGAAGTCCCGCAACTGCTGCCCATCGGCAAAATCCGGCCGGTGACTCTTGAACAACTTCACAAAACCATCCTTCTTGATCTGGTTGAACGAGTGGAAGATCACACTCGCCATCCTCCCCTTATGATACTCGTTCGGGCCATACACATTGAAGAATTTCAACCCCGCCCAGAACGGCGGAGCCGTAATTCCGCCCGCAGCCGCCTGCTCCAACGCCCATTTATCAAACTCATTCTTCGACACCCCATAAGGATTCAGCGGCTTTAGCTCATAAGGCAGATCATGCCGGTCCTCATACCCCAGTTCACCCCCGCCATAGGTCGCCGCCGAAGAAGCATACACCAACGGAACCCGATGCTCCGTACACCAGGCCCATATCTTCTGCGAATATTCCACATTCAACCGCTGATGAATGGAATAGTCGAACTCCGTGGTATCCGTCCGCGCGCCGATATGACACACGAAATCTACATTCGGCCTCTCCCCGTTCAGCCAGTCGAAAAAAGCCTCTCGCTCAACTTTCTCGCCAAATAACTTCCCCGCCAGGTTAGGTTCCTTCGCAGCATCCCCAAACTCATCCACCAGGATGAGATCGGTAAACCCATGCTGATTCAAAAATCCGACAAGACAGCTGCCAATGAATCCCGCCGCGCCGGTGACGACAATATATTTTTTCATAATTGATCTATGTCTACCAGCCGGGCCATATAATTCTCCAGGCTATGATCGTATTTATCCTTCCACCCGGCCACATTACCCCAACCGGCGCCATCGACGACAAATTCCCCTTCGGTGGCAACCCCCAGCTGCGCCGCCGGGAAGTTCCCCAATGCCTTCAAAAACTCTTCCACGCTTGAAGGCGCCACACTCACCACCACCCGGCTCTGCGCCTCCCCGAACCAATAGGCGTCGGGACGGATCGCCTTATCCGAAGCAGTAACCTCGAAACCCAGGCCCCTTGGAAACGCCGACTCGGCCAGTGCCACAAACAGCCCGCCCTCGCTCACATCATGCGCACTGCGAACAAGCCGGCCGGCGATCAAGGCCGCCACCTTCTGCTGCAACGCATACTCCTCCTCGATATCGAAATGCGGCGCAGGACTCTTCTCGATCTTCCGGACCTTATGCAGGTACTCCGAAGACGCAATATCATTATAGGAATTCCCCAATAGGAAAATGACATCCCCCTCTTCCTTGAAGTCCAGCGTCATCTTGCTCTTTACGCTTTCCAGCAAACCGACCATGCCAATAGTCGGTGTTGGATACACCGCCCCATCGGGGTTTTGGTTGTAGAAGCTCACGTTCCCACCCGTCACCGGGGTGTCAAACTTCCTACACGCGTCACCCATTCCCTTGATGGCGTTGACAAACTGATAATAGACCTCAGGATTATAGGGATTGCCGAAATTCAGACAGTTCGTAACACCCAGCGGCTGCCCCCCGCTGCAAACGATATTCCGCGCAGCCTCGGCCACCGCGATCATCGCCCCCTTATAAGGATCCGCATACACATAACGGCTATTACAATCCGTCGTCACCGCCAGCGCTTTATCCTTCCCCGCGCCCTTCGCCAACACGACAGCCGCATCACTGGGTTCATTCGTCGACGTATTGGCCGCACCCACCGTACTATCATATTGGACAGCTACCCATTTCTTGGAAGCAATATTCGGCAACGAGATCAACTGCTCCGCAACACCCCGCAGATCCGCAGGAACGGAAACAGAAGCCGCATCAAACGCATTCACCTCCTTCAGATAACCCGGCTCGCTGTACGGCCGGTCATACTGCGGCGCGCCGCCGCCCAGCACCAGCTCATGCGCAGGGATCTCCGCCTCCAGCTGTCCGCCCACAAAAAAGCGAAGCAGCCCATCATCCGTCACCTCACCGATAGCCGCCGCCGGCAGATCCCATTTCTCAAAAATAGCGACCACCTCGGCCTCCCGCCCCTTCTTCACGACCATGAGCATCCGCTCCTGGCTCTCGCTCAGCAGCAGCTCCCAGGCCTTCATATTTTCCTGCCGCGCCGGAACCCGGTCCAGGTCTATCCGCATCCCGACCTCACCCTTGGCGCTCATCTCGGCCGTCGAACAGATAATGCCCGCGGCCCCCATATCCTGCATGCCCACGACCGCCCCGGTATGGATCACCTCCAGGCAGGCCTCCAACAGCTTCTTCTCCTGGAACGGATCTCCCACCTGCACCGCCGGCAACTCCTTCGTGCTCTCCCCCGTGATATTGGCCGAAGCAAAAGAAGCCCCGCCGATCCCATCCTTGCCCGTCGCACTACCCACAAAGATCACCGGGTTACCTTTCCCCTTCGCCGTCGCGGAGATCGTCTCCCCATTCTTCAGGATACCCACGCTCATCGCATTCACCAGCGGATTGGTATGATAACATTCTTCGAAATAGATTTCCCCACCTACCGTCGGCACGCCAAAACAGTTGCCATAATGGCCGATACCATGCACCACACCCGACAGCAAATGCTGGGTCTTCGCTTCCTTGATATTGCCGAAACGAAGGGAATTCAGCGACGCGATCGGCCTGGCGCCCATCGTAAAGATATCCCGATGGATACCCCCGACCCCCGTTGCCGCCCCCTGGAAAGGTTCGATCGCCGAAGGGTGATTATGGGATTCGATCTTGAAAACAACCCCATGGCCATCCCCGATATCCATCAGCCCGGCATTCTCCTCACCGGCCTTCACCAGCATCTTCTTCCCTTCCCGGGGCAGCGTCTTCAACCACTTGATCGAGTTCTTATAGCTGCAGTGCTCGCTCCACATGGCGCTAAAAGCACATAATTCTGTAAAATTGGGGGTACGGCCGAGCTTTTCCTGGATCAACCCGAACTCCTCTGCGGTCAGTCGCAGCTGTTCGGCTGTTTTTACGGTTATTTCCATGGGCGCAAAAGTACGAGAAAATCAGTACGTTTGTCCCTTATGACCGCAAAAGGAAGAATCGCATTTGTAGCAAATACCAGCTGGAGCATCTACAAATTCAGACTCTATCTTATTGAACGACTGTTAAAAGAAGGGTTTACCATCTACGTGCTGGCGCCCCGCGACGCCTACACGGAAAAATTCGAGCAGCTGAAAGGTCTCACCTTTATCCAGCTGTATCATTTTTATCCAAAAGGCATCTCCCCGATCCGCGACTACCGTCTTTATAAAGAGCTGCTCCACCACTACCGGACCACAAGACCAGGGCTCATCTTTCACTATACCATCAAAGCCAACCTCTACGGTACCCGCGCCGCCGCCCGCGCCGGCATCCCATCCATCAGCGTCATCACCGGGCTCGGTCACACCTTCTCCGGCGAAGGCTGGTTGCAACGCGGCGTCCGCGTCGGCTATCGCCGCCAGCTCAGAAAAGCCGCCGAGGTCTGGTTCCTCAACGAAGATGATCGCAAGGTATTCACGACCCAACATCTGGTCGGGGCGGACAACACCTTCCTCCTGCCCGGCGAAGGCGTCGACCCAAACTATTTTTATCCCGCCCCCTATGACCCGAACCATCCGCATCCCACCGTCACCTTCCTGCTTATCGGCCGCCTCATCCGCCATAAAGGGATCCTCGAGTTCGTGGAAGCCGCAAAACAGCTGAAACAACAGCAAGTCCCCGTCCAATGCCAGCTGCTTGGCTTCTTCGATGACGAGAGCCCCGTGGCCATCCCGCGGGATCAACTGGAGGAATGGATCTCGAGCGGTATCATCACCTGGCTCGGCCACACCGACGACGTCCGCCCCTTCATCGAAAAGGCCGATTGCATCGTCCTGCCCTCCTACCGGGAAGGTATGCCCCTCAGCCTCCTCGAAGGCGCCGCCATGTGCAAAGCTCTCATCGCCGCCGACACCGCCGGCTGCCGCGACCTCATCGAAGAAGGCGTCAACGGCTACCTCTGCCGGCCAAAGGACAGCGCCGGCCTCGCGGCAAAAATGGCCGAGTACGTACACCTGCCGCCCAATACGAAAAAACAGCTGGGCCTAAGCAGCCGGGAACGTATCCTTCAACGTTTTACCAGTGACACCGTAGTTGCTATCTATTTGGAAAAAATAAAAACACTCGGGTTAACCCCGCACGAACACTAACGCTATGGAAGTTCTCCTGCTGCTGCTGTATGGGATCCTCCTCGGCTATGCCGTGGTAAAAATGAAATTCATCCGGAGAAGCAGGATCCGTACCATGCCCCTGCTCTTCCTCTTCGGCCTCCACGTGGCGGCCGGCTTCCTGCACACGCTCATCGCCTGGTACTACTATCCCGAACATGGCGACATCTGGATGTATTTTCAATTCAGCTCGATCCAAACCTACCGGCTCTTCAACGACTTCGATCTCTTCTGGAAGTTCAACTCCGACTGGGACTCGTTCTCCCACAACGCCGTCATCCTCATCCATGTCCTGCTCGACCCGCTTTCCCGTAACAACCTATACATCAATACCCTGCTCTTCTCCTTCCCGGTCTTCCTGGGCGCCATCGCCCTCTTTCGCACCTTCCGCCACCGGTTCCCGGATGACCCCCTCGCGGCCTTCTCGGTCATCGTCCTTCCCTCCATTCTCTTCTGGACATCCTGCATCCACCGCGAAGCGGTCCTGTATATGCTCATCGGCTTCCTTCTCCATAACATCCATCGCCTCCTGTATAATGGATTTACCTGGAAACGAACGATTTATAGTGTCGTTTTCTTCCTGCTCATCGTTTGGATCCGCACCGCCGCCGCCATCCTCCTCCTTCCCGCCATTTTCTGCTGGCTCTTTGGCGAAAGACCGAGGCTCCGCAGATCCCTGGCCCTCTTCGGCGTTATCGCAACCATCAGCCTCCTCCTCACTCCCAACTTCCAGCACCTGCCCGCAACCATCGCCCGCCATCAACACGAATTCCTCGTCCTGCAAGGCAATTCCCGCGTGCCCCTGCCGGCCCTGAACGGTTCCTGGGGAAGCCTGTTCCGCATCCTGCCCATTGCCATAAAGAACGGATTTTTCGAACCGCTCCCGGGATCCGGCGGCCAGCCGATCTACATCCTCTTCTCCCTCGAACTCCTCCTCATCTGGGGAACCGTCGTCTTCGCCCTTGTTCATAACTACCGGAACCGCCGCAACCTGGGCCGGTTGACAAAAGACGCCATCCTGTCCCCTTTCGGCTGGTTCTGCTTGCTCTTTGCCATCTCCGGGATGCTGATCATTGGCGTCATGATCCCCTTCGCCGGCGCGATCGTCCGCTACCGCAGCATCTACCTGCCCTTCCTGCTCGTCCCCTTCCTCCATTCCCTCCGAACCCTCCCCCTTTTCCAGGCCCTGAACCATCGGCTCTACAAATATTTATCACACAGATTATGAATTATTTAATATAACACTTTTCCCCATTAAACTCCCCATTTCATTAAGATAAACCAAAAAATTATTTGAATATCCCTCATTCATTGTAGTTTCGCTAAAACTTTTCAAGCATGTCCTCATTAAGATTCAAAGCGATTGACAACCTGGCGAAGGCTGACGGAACTCAGGTCCCTGGAGCCGCCAAGATCACCGCCATCTTCGGCGAAAACGTTTTCACCTTGAAAACGGCACGGGAATTTTTAAGTGATGAAGCCTATAAAAGCCTGGTGGCTTCTATAAAAGGCGGGAAGAAGATCGATCGCACGGTGGCCAATCAGATCGCATCCGGCATGCGTCAATGGGCTGAGGCAAAAGGGGTCACCCACTTCACACACTGGTTCCAACCCCTCACCGGAACCACCGCTGAAAAGCACGATTCATTCTTTACCATAAAGAGCGATGGCACCCCCATCGAAGAATTTGACGGCGCCGCGCTGATCCAGCAGGAACCCGACGCCTCATCCTTCCCCAGCGGCGGTTTGCGCGCCACCTTCGAAGCGCGTGGCTACACGGCATGGGATCCCTCCTCTCCGGCCTTTATTATGGAAGTCGGTGCCGGCAAAACCTTCTGCCTCCCCACCATCTTCGTCTCCTATACCGGAGAATCCCTTGACTATAAGGCTCCTCTCCTGAAGGCCCTTGCCGCACTCGACAAGGCCGCCGTAGAGGTTTGCCATTACTTTGATAAGAATGTCAGTAAGGTCACCGCCACCCTCGGATGGGAACAGGAATACTTCGTCGTCGACGAGGGTCTCTTCAACGCCCGTCCCGACCTCGTGATGAGCGGCCGTACCGTCTTCGGCCACGCTCCGGCAAAAGGCCAGCAGCTGGAAGACCTTTACTTCGGCAGCATTCCCGAACGCGTCTATGCCTTCATGCGCGATTTCGAGGCCGAAGCCTACAAATTGGGGATTCCGCTCCGCACCCGCCACAATGAGGTCGCTCCCGCCCAGTACGAGTGCGCCCCCATCTTCGAAGAGGTCAGCGTAGCAGTCGATCATAACATGCTCCTGATGGACGTAATGGACCGGGTCGCCCGCCGTCACAAGCTGCGCGTCCTGCTTCACGAAAAACCTTTCGCCGGCATCAACGGTAGCGGTAAACACAACAACTGGAGCATGGCCACCGACACTGGTGTCAACCTCCTGGCTCCCGGCAAGACGCCGAAGACCAACCTCATGTTCCTCACCTTCTTCGTCAACACGATCAAGGCGGTATATGAATATTCCGACGTCCTCCGCGCCTCCATCTCCGGAGCCGGCAACGATTACCGCCTGGGTGCCAACGAAGCGCCTCCCGCCATCATCTCGGTCTTCATCGGCGAATACCTCTCAAAGGTTCTCGCAGATGTCAAGGAACGCGTAGGCGATAAATTCGACGAACAGGACGAAGCCATCCTCAAGCTCGATCTCCACCGCAGCATCCCCGAGCTCCTCCTCGACAACACCGACCGTAACCGCACCTCACCCTTCGCCTTCACCGGCAATAAGTTCGAGTTCCGCGCCGTAGGCTCCAGCGCAAACTGCGCAAACGCCATGATCGCCGTCAACACGATCCTCGCCGAGACGCTCAAGAAGTTCAAGAAGGACGTAGACGCCCTCATCGAGAAAGGTGACAAAAAAGAGATCGCCCTCATGCACGTCATCCGCGAGTATGTCGTCAGCAGCGAGAAGGTCCTCTTCGAAGGCGACGGCTACAGCGACGAATGGCACCACGAAGCGGAAAGACGCGGTCTGCCCAATGTCCGCACGACCCCGCTGGCCCTCGACGCAATGGTCACTGAAAAGGCCAAGCATTTGTACGAGTCGAATGGCGTTTACACCCACAGCGAGCTGGAAGCCCGCCATGAGATCGAACTGGAAAAATACATCAAGCGCGTTCAGATCGAGGCCCGCATCATGGGCGAACTGGCAACCAGCCATGTCCTCCCCCCAGCCATCAAATACCAGAACATCCTGCTCGCCAATATCAAGGGCATGAAGGACCTCGGCCTTCCCGGCTCGGCCTATGCCAACCAGCAGCAGATCCTCGAAAAGATCTCCCTGCACATCGGCAAGGTCAGCGAGCTGGTTAGCAAGATGATCGAGGCCCGCAAGGTCGCCAACAACATCACCGACACCCGCACCAAGGCCATCGCCTACAACAGCCAGGTAAAAGAACCCTTCTTCGACGACATCCGCTACCACGTGGACAAGCTCGAACTCCTCGTCGACGACAAGGAATGGGTCCTTTCCAAATACCGCGAACTTTTGTTCCTCCGCTAAATAAAAAAAGGGTGTCTCATAAGTAACTGAGGCACCCTTTTTCTTTTGCGGTTTTTACGTAACTCTATCGGTGGTATTCAAGGCGAACCACCAACGTCAGATCATGGCCTTTCCGCCCAGTTTGGATGAACTGGTGGCGGCTGATCACCCGGTTCGGGTGGTTCACGAGGTGCTGGAGTGGGTGGACATCACCGCAGACGCCGGCTATGGCAGCGAGGGCCTCTTTTTTATTACCATATCAAAAGAAAATAGCTTCGTCTCCTGCACCCATTTCAATATCTCCTCATACCCCACCCACTCCGGCAACACCAGTTCCTCGGCATACACCACATTATACATCGATCCGTCCTCCAGCCGCCGTAAAATAGCCAGTAGATCGTCTTTAAACTCCGGCAGCTGACACTCGAACGAAATACAAGACACCCGCTGATGAAGTCCGTCCAGGACAAATTTCTCGTAACCCTCAACATCGATCTTTATAAAGTCGGGAACTCCATGGACCCGGATCAGTTCATCCAGCGTCGTCACCCGTACTTTCTCCTCGTCGGCAAACCGGATCTCCTCCTTCCACCGGGCCTGCCCATCTTCCTCCAGCATTTTTTTCCATTTCACATTCAGGGTATTGAAGGCCGAGCCGGGATGATGCACCAGCAGCTCAGCCGTCCCCTCCTTCTCACCCAGCGCCGTCTTCAACAGCGTAACCCGCCGCCGCCCGCGAAACCGCACGGTCAGCAATTGGAAATTATAGGCATCTGGCTCACAGGCCACAACACGGGCGCCCAGCTCCAAAAAGGCCGCCGTCTTATGTCCGTCATAAGCGCCGATATCAAAGATCAGCCCAACGCGTTTGCCCAGGATCTCCCGGTAAAGCCGAACCTCTTTGAGGTGCGCAGCTCTGACTGCTGGTCGGAAAACCCGCTCATATAGCCCAAAAATGCCCGAGTATTTTATTCGCTGTTTCAACCCCATCGCCAAAGGTTTATCCCATCCGTTCCTTCACCCATCCCTCTGCAATCTCCAGTTGTTGTTTTATTGTCAAATGCGAATTATCCAGCACCACCGCGTCCTCGGCCTGCCGCAGCGGGCTGATGGCCCGGTGCGAATCGATATAGTCCCGGTGAGAAAGATTCTGCTTGACCTCCTCGAGCGTGATATTGGGGTTCTTCTCGTAAAGCTCCTTGAATCGCCGCTGCACCCGCACCTTCTCATCCGCCGTCATGAAGATCTTCAATTCCGCATGCGGAAAAACCACCGTTCCGATATCCCGGCCATCCATGACGATGCCCTTCTTCTTGCCCATCTCCTGCTGCCTGGCCACCGCAAATTCCCGTACCGCCCGCACCGCCGCCACCTCGCTCACCTTCTCGGCGATCACCAGGTCGCGGATCACATACTCGACGTTCTCCCCGTTCAGCCACATCTCCGTCTGACCGTTCTTGTGGTTGGTTACGAACTCGAGCTTGATATGCGTCAACGCCTCCTCCACCGCGGCCGGAATGGTCCAATCGACATGATTCCGCAGGAAGTACAGCGTAATGGCCCGGTACATGGCCCCGCTGTCGATATAGACATAATGCAGCTCCCGCGCCAATTGCTTGGCCAGCGTGCTCTTCCCGCAGGACGACCAACCGTCGATAGTAATTATAATCTTCTTCATAATAAAAAAAGCCGCACCAAAGGTGCGGCCTTTTTTTATTCGATGGCTATTTAAGCTTCTGATTTTTCTTTAGCCCGTTCCTTCAACGAGAACTTGATCTTCGAGTTCTCCTTGTCCAGGTCTGCCAGCAGGATATCCCCATTCTTGATATTCATATTCAGGATCTCTTCCGCCAGGGGATCTTCCAGGTATTTCTGGATGGCCCTGTGCAGCGGCCGCGCCCCAAACTGCGAATCATACCCCTTGTCCGCGATGAAGTTCTTGGCTTCGTCCGTCAATTCGAGCGTGAACCCGAGATTGTTCAGCCGTTTCAGCACACCCTTCATCAGGATATCGATGATCTGGAAGATATGTTCCTTGCCAAGCGCGTTGAAGATGACCACGTCGTCGATACGGTTCAGGAACTCGGGACTAAACGTCCTCTTAAGCGCCTTCTCGATCACGGCCTTATTGTTCTCGTCCGCATTTTGCGTCCGTGCCGCCGTGGCAAAGCCGACACCATCCCCAAAGTCCTTCAATTGGCGTACCCCGATATTGGAGGTCATGATGATCAGCGTATTCTTGAAATCCACCTTGCGGCCCAGGCCATCGGTCAGCTGCCCGTCGTCCAGTACCTGCAGCAGGATATTGTAAATATCCGGGTGAGCCTTTTCGATCTCATCCAGCAGGATCACCGAGTACGGTTTGCGACGAACCCGTTCCGTCAGCTGACCGCCCTCTTCGTATCCGACATATCCCGGAGGCGCGCCTATCAGCCGGCTCACCGTGAATTTCTCCATGTATTCGCTCATGTCGATCCGGATCAGCGAATCCTCGGAATCGAACATGTACCGCGCAAGGGCCCGCGCCAGCTCCGTCTTACCAACCCCGGTAGGTCCGAGGAAGATAAAGGTTCCGATGGGTTTCTTGGGGTCCTTCAGACCGACCCGGTTACGCTGGATGGCCTTCACCACCTTGGTGATCGCATCATCCTGCCCGACGACCATGCCCCGCATGTCAATCGCCATATTCTTCAGTTTCTCCGTCTCTGCCTGTACCATCCGCTTGACGGGGATGCCGGTCATCATACTCACCACTTCGGCGATATTGTCCTCGTCTATCGGGTAGCGCTTGTGTTTGCTTTCTTCTTCCCATTCGGCCTTCGCCTTCTCCAGCTCTTCCTGCAGCCGCTTTTCCGTATCCCGCAGCGAAGCCGCCTCTTCGAACTTCTGGCTCTTCACCACCTTGTTCTTCTCGTTCTTCACATCTTCGATCTTCTTTTCAAGCTCGACGATATTCTGCGGTACATTGATATTTTTCAGGTGCACCCTCGCGCCAACCTCATCCAGCACATCGATGGCCTTGTCCGGCAGCAGGCGGTCCGTCATATACCGGTCGCTTAATTTGACACATGCGTTGATGGCATCGTCGGAGTAAGTGACATTATGATAATCCTCGTATTTGGACTTGATGTTGTTCAGTATCTGGATGGTCTCTTCGACGGAAGGAGGATCCACCATCACCTTCTGGAACCGGCGATCCAAAGCGCCGTCCTTCTCGATATACATCCGGTACTCGTCCAGGGTGGAGGCGCCGATGCATTGGAGTTCCCCACGTGCCAGGGCAGGTTTAAAGATGTTCGAGGCATCCAGCGAACCGCTCGCCCCACCGGCGCCGACGATCGTATGGATCTCATCGATAAAGAGGATCACATCCCTGTTCTTCTCCAGCTCATTCATAATGGCCTTCATCCTCTCCTCGAACTGACCCCGGTATTTGGTGCCCGCAACTAAGGCAGCCAGATCCAGCGATATCACGCGTTTGTCGAACAGCACCCGCGAAACCTTGCGCTGTACGATGCGGAGGGCCAGGCCTTCCACTATCGCCGTTTTACCCACGCCGGGCTCCCCGATCAGGATGGGGTTGTTCTTCTTGCGGCGGGAAAGGATCTGAGATACTCTCTCGATCTCCTCTTCCCGGCCAACGATGGGATCAAGGGCCCCCATCTCGGCCAACCGGGTGATATCCCGGCCAAAATTATCCAGCACGGGCGTCTTGCTCTTCGCATTACCCGCGGCTCTTGCTTTCTGTTGCGAATACTTCTTTTCTTCATCGAAATCGTCATCATTCTCCTCTGCGTATTCGCTACGAACGTCGTTGCTCTTGACAACACCCAGCTCGTTTCTGAATAAGTCGTAATCCACGTCGAATTGATTTAAGATTTGTGTAGCAATGTTTTCTTTGTTCTTCAGGATCGAGAGCATCAGGTGTTCGGTCTCAACGGTAGGACTTTTCAGGGCTTTTGCTTCGAGGACGGTTACCCGTATCACCTTCTCCGCCTGTTTGGTCAGCGGTAAACTATTGATATTGGCGATATTCTTGCCGGTTTTATCCTTGACCGCCATTTCCACCTCCTTGCGCAGCTCGTACAGGTCCACATTGAAACTCTTCAAAATGCGGACAGCTGTATTATCGCCTTCGCGGATCAACCCCAGCAATAAGTGCTCCGTACCGATAAAATCGTTCCCCAGTCGCAAAGCTTCCTCCCTGCTGAACGATATGATCTCCTTTACCTGGGCTGAAAAATTATTATCCATTTTTAAGTAATTGAGCTTTATACAATAATAACGAATATTTTTGACTTCCGATTCCGCCACTTTATTAACGGCCGTTAATAATCATTAGTGTATATGCAAGTCAAAATTGATACCAGAGAAAAATTTCATGCCATTACTATCCTTGACGCCGTTCTTGCTGCTAATATGACAGAAGAGCTTGAACAATGTTTACTGCCGGTTCTTCAAAAAGAAGTTAAAAACGTGGTTCTCATACTAAAAGACATCAGCGAGGTGGACGGCGCTGCTGCGGAATGCCTGGTTCGGATACAACAGCGCTTCTACGACGAAAGCGCTTCCTTCGTGATTTGCGAGCTTACCCCGGAAGTAGAGAAAAGCCTCGAGGATAGTGGCCTCCTCGAGCTCATGAACGTCACCCCTACGGAGAGCGAAGCCTGGGATATCGTACACCTCGAAGAGATTGAAAGAGAGATGCTCAACGGGCCGGATTGCTGATCGGAAAGCAGACAGAAAGTCAGCCAATGCCTCTGGAAATCAAGGAGTTTCTTCAAGAATACCCTCAGGGAGTCTTCGATAAGACTAATCCATCTAACATAACAGCCGGTGATTTAGGAAGTTCGATCCGTCCGCCGATTTTCATTATATTCGCTAATATGTTGGCCGTAACCATCTTAGGTAACAACTCCGCTTTACCCGCATTCGACCGTCACCCCACGGCGCAGGTGGTCACCATGGAGGACCAGATCTTCCTCGTGGACTGCGGCGAAGGCACCCAGATGCAGATGGCCAAATATAAGATCCGCCGCAGCAAGATCAACTACATCTTCATCTCCCACCTCCACGGCGACCACTATTTTGGACTCGTGGGCCTGATCACCAGCATGGGCCTCCTCGGCCGGACCCAGGAGCTCCACATCTTCGCCCCCCGCACCCTGCAGGACATCATCGACCTCCAGCTGAAAGTAGCCGATATCCAGCTCTCCTACCCCCTGTACTTCCACCCCCTCACCGAGGAAGGCCCCATCGTCCGCGAATCCAAATTCGAGGTCAGCTGCTTCCCCGTCTACCACCGGATCGAATGCTGGGGGTTCCGCTTCCGCGAGATTCGCCCCTTCCGCCGCGTAAATCCCGAAAAAGCCCGGCAAATGGAAGTCCCATCCTCCTTCTTCGACCGCCTGAAATGGGGGGAAAGCTATCTCCGAAAGGACGGCGTACTGGTCGACAACCAGGCCGTGACCGAGGCCGCCGCCAGGGCCCGCTCTTACGCCTATGCCTCCGACACCCTCTTCGACGAACGGATCGCCGAACACGTAAAAGGTGTCGACCTCCTCTACCACGAGACCACCTACCTAAAGGACCTCGAAGAACAGGCCGGGAAACGATTCCACAGCACGACCACGCAGGCAGCCACCATCGCCCGCCTGGCCGGCGTGGGGCGGCTGATCATCGGCCATTTCAGCTCCAAATACGAGAAGCTGCTCGCTTTCGAGCAGGAAGCGCGCGAGATCTTCCCCAATACCGACCTGGCCATGGAAGGCGTCACCTACAGGATCTAACCCGGTAACAGGAACCCCAGCTTAAAGCTCGACTTCACCCCAACCAGCAGGGAATGCAGCAAATAGTAGCTAAAATAGCGCTCGGGGTCACGCTTATAATCCACCTTGCCGCGGGCCGACTCTTTGTTTTGGGGTATGATCAGGTGCCTTAGCATAAAGGATTTGAACTTATCCACCTTGCCGTTCTTTCGCAGTTTTTGCACCACCAGCTCATGATATCTCCCCGTCACCTCCCCTATCGACCGCTCGTCGCTCATTGAAAATTGAAAATTCAGCCGGTTCAGCATACCCGATTCGAGGTGTAAATGCCCCAGGTTCTCGGCCGGATTGTTCAGTTTGGTCACATCCAGCTCATGAAAGGCCCCTTCCACCCGGTAAGGATCACCCTTGTGCAGGGGTATTTTCGTCGTCGCCTCGACCGTTCCCGAATTCATCAGCGAACCCTCGGTGCGCAGGGTAAGAAAGGCCGGGTCGCCTTTCGCGGGCTTATTGATCAGCGGCTCGAGAGAACCCGAAAACCGGTGGATCGTCAGCACGCCGGTCTCATTCCCTTCTTTTGGATATTCTTCGTAGGAAAAGAGCGTCGGGCCAAACCTCACTAATTTTATTCGTAGTGAGACCGGCAGCTCCTTCAGCATCTCGGCAGGCAGGGGTTTCTCCCCCCGCTCCAGCGGCAGTCGCCGGTCCCGGAACACATAGATATGGTTTTTTTGGATGGTGATCCGGTCGGCGATGATCCTTTTTTCGCGCATCGCGTCGAGATCCAGTCCCTCCGCTTCGATCCCTTCGCTCTTCACCTCCCAGACGTCCACCTGGTGCCCCTTTTTCTTCCCAATGGCTAGCTTGTCCATCACCGGCAGTATCCGCAGGCTGTCCACCCGCAAGGACCGCTTTCGGCTATCCAGCTCCAGGTGACTCAGAACCATCGTTTCCTCGCCGCCCGGTATCCTGCTTTTGATCCGGTCGACCGACAAATGCACCTCCCCGAAACCCTTGTCGCCATTCTCCGATCCGTACACGGAATCCAATTCCACACTTCCTTCGAAAGATAGATGCATTTTTTCCTCGCTCGCCCTGATCCCTTCGAGCCGCAGCCGCCGCAATTGCACGCGCTTTGTTCTCATCACCTGCACGTAATGTATCCCCTCCAGCCCCACATGATGCAACGTCGCCACATATACTCGCTGATCCTGGGTATATTGGATACTCACGCTATCGAGATCCATCGTGCCGCCAAAAAGACTGCAACGAAAAGAAGCATACTTCACCTGTATAAAGGGCGGCAGGGCGGCAATCGCCGCATCTACTTTCCGATGGATCACGCTGCCGGCAATAAAATACCCCGCGACCAACAAGACCGCGAGTATCCCTACACCCCAAAGCAATACCTTGAGCATATTCCGCATATGCAATCAAACGGCGGTCCAGTGGACCGCCGTTGCCTTGAAAACGTATAACGTAGAGAGGTTAACCCTTGACGTAGTGATGGATCTTCTGCTGCAGCGGTTCGCTCACCGGCACCACCGGCAGGCGCAGGTGATTGCCGATCAGCCCCAGCTCATACATCGCCGCCTTGACGCCGGCAGGATTGTTCTCCGCAAAGAGAAGGTCATACCCCGCGATCAGCCGGTCGTTGAGTGCCTTCGCCTCGCGAAACTGGTGTTTCAGCGAGAGCCGCACCATTTCGGTGAAGGCCTTGGGGAAGCTGTTGGCCGCGACGCTGATGATCCCGTCCATCCCACAGGCTATCTGCGGCAGCGCAAGCGCATCGTCTCCGCTGACGACAAGGAAATGTTCGGGCCGGTCGCGCAGTATCTCCATGCATTGCGCCATGTCCCCGCTCGCTTCCTTGATGCCCGCGATATTCTTCACCTCTCTTGCCAGCCGCAACGTCGTGGCCGCGCTGAGATTCCGGCCCGTCCGGCCCGGCACATTGTAAAGAAGGATCGGCTTGGGCGAAGCGGCCGCAAGCACCTTGTAATGTTGGAAGAGACCTTCCTGCGAAGGCTTGCTATAGTAGGGGCTCGCGCTGAGGACGGCGATCGCCTTGTCCAGCGGGAACCAGCCCAGCTCTTTTTCCAGTTCGGCCGTGTTGTTGCCACCGACGCCGACCACCACCGGCACCCTGCCGGCGACCTTTTCGTATGTGAACTGGATGATATCTTTCTTTTCTTCTTTGGACAGCGTCGGCGTCTCGCCGGTAGTGCCCATCGTCACGATATATTCCACGCCCCCTTCGATCACAAAATCGATGATTTTCTCAAGGGCGGTATAATCGACACTAAAATTGGCTTGAAAAGGCGTTACAAGCGCCACTCCAGTACCCCGGAGTTGTTGTATGAGAGACATTGCTATGATATTAATTTTGTGGGCGGGCTGCGCCGGCAGCCCAAAAGAAATTCGGTCGAATTGCGGCCTGTCTCGCTTCAGGAATGATCTTCTCGGTGCTTGTTCGCCATCGCGGCTCAGGCCGGCACCTCATTCCAGAAGCCCATCTTGCCGAACTTCACGATCCGTTTCTCGATCCGTTCTTCGGGGCTCAGCTGCTTCAGCTCCTCGAGCGTCTCGATCAGCTTTGGCTTCAGTAAATTCGCGGCCTCGGTATAATCCCAATGGGCCCCGCCAAGCGGCTCCGGCACGATGCTGTCGATCAGCCCGAACTGGTACATATTGTCCGGTGTCAGCCGCAGCTCTTCCGCCGCTTTCTCCTTTTGATCCCAGCTGCGCCACAGGATGGAGCTGCAGTTCTCGGGCGAGATCACCGTATACCAGGAATTCTCGAGCATGAACACCCGATCCCCCACGCCGATCCCCAGCGCGCCCCCCGAGGCCCCCTCGCCGATAACGACGCAGATCACCGGCACCTTCAACCGCATCATCTCGTAAATGTTGCGGGCGATCGCCTCGCCCTGTCCCCGTTCTTCGGCTTCCATACCCGGATAGGCTCCGGGCGTATCGATGAGCGTAATGATAGGTTTGTCGAACTTCTCGGCGAGCTTCATCAGTCGAAGGGCCTTGCGGTACCCTTCCGGGTTCGCCATCCCAAAATTCCGCAACTGGCGCATCTTGGTATTGGCGCCCTTCTGCTGCCCGATCATCATTACTGTCTGGCCATCCAGCTGCGCAAAACCGCCCACCATCGCCTTATCGTCCCGCACATTCCGGTCCCCAAACAACTCCACGAAATGCGTGCACATCTTATCGATGTACTTCAACGTATAGGGGCGGTCCGGATGCCGGCTCAATTGCACCTTTTGCCAGGGCGTCAGCTTTTGAGTAATCTCGCGGCGCCTCTCCGTCACCTGGTCCTCCAGTTTCCGGATGGAGTCGCTCAGATCCACCTTCGTCTTCTCGGCGGTCTGTTTCAATTTCTCGATCTCATCAAACAACTCTTTGATCGGCCTTTCAAAATCCAGGAACTGGCGGTTTTTCGATTGCGGCATATTTTTTACCATAGTTTTTTGCCGGTGATGGGTTCCACCAAAAGTACCCATCCCGGCAAACGTCTGATGATGGGCCTTCGGCCAGTGAGCCCGTGGCTCACTCTGCAATGCCTCAAAATTAAGGGAAAGCAAATTTTTCCATAAAAGTTTGTTGGAGAAAGTCAAAATTCTCCTATCTTTGCCATCCCGAAAAACGAAAGGGTCCCCGGCCTCAAGCCGGTGAGATTCCAGAAGTTCGGAGGTTGGATCGGTAGTTCAGTTGGTTAGAATGCCGCCCTGTCACGGCGGAGGTCGCGGGTTCGAGTCCCGTCCGGTCCGCTTCGCAAGAGCTACTTGCTTATTGAAAACCCACGCCTTGCGTGGGTTTTGCTATTTCCGGGTCTATTAGTAGTTCTATTTGCCAGCGCTTCACAGATTAGGCCTCTTGTCCCAGATTTCCTTGATCATAAGGGCCTTTTTCATCCCGTCGGCCTTAATATAGCGGCGAAAACATTTCTCGGATTTATGGCCGCTAACAGCCATGATCAAATCCACTGGCGTTCCCTCAAGGTACTCGTCTGTACAAAAGCTCCGTCGACAGGTATGGGAACTAACCCAAGCGTACTTCGGCCTTGTTTCCTCCACTACCAAAGTTCCCTTCTTATGGGTAATCTTCACAGACTCTTTTATGCCCGCAAGCCGAACAATCTCTTTGATATATTTATTGAATTTGACATGGCTGATTTTCGGCATTTTCATTCCATACTTATCGATCAGGATAGCCTTGGCTTCAGCGCGTAACGGCACGACTACTGGAGCCAGTGTTTTCTTTTGGATGACATGTAGCATTCCGTTCCTGAATTCGTCAAACTGAAGGTTCGAATAATCACTAAACCTAAAGCCGGTTAGACAGCCAACAATAAATATATCTCGATACTTTATCATTTGGGGTTGCATCGACAGATTCATGTGATAGACTTTGGATAGCTCGTTCCAGTCCAGGAAAACACCGTCGACTTCTTCTTCCATTCCTTTGAAAGCAGCCAGGTCCATCAACGGTATGATCTTCTTGGTCATTCGATCCTTAAGAAAGGCTTTTAGCTGGCGGATCGTCTTGCCAATGGTATTTACCATTAAGCCTTTTGTAATACGGCATTTTCGCATTAAGGGGATCTCGTAGGTTAGGTATCTGAGAAACTGTTCATAGAATTTGGCATCGATCTTATCAAAGGTGATGGTATATCCCAGATAGGTTTCAAAGCTGGCCAGGTGTTTCTTCATCGACCGAATCACTGTCAATGTAGCCGGCTGCACTAACCCCGTCTTGTCCCTGATATACTGATCAAGTTGATAAAAGACATCCTGTTGACGGCTTGAATCATCTATTTGTTCCAATTTCCAGCTATCGGCTAGTGGAAAATTCCGCTTCAGGAAGCGCATGGGGCAGGTGTGTGTCTTTCGAACGGCATAGTCAACTATACTTTCCGCCCGCCGCAATTTCTCTCTTAAGGCTGTCTCCAATAAGTCTACATTGCCATACTCCGACGGTAGTTGCTGTGAAATACTGGAAGTCCGCCTGTTCCAATGACATTCTGGTATTGAAGTGCCCGTAGCAATCAATACCCTTCGTTGGACTGAGAAGCAATACTGTATGAAAATCATACTGGTACCATCCTTTCGGGTCTTTCCCTTCTTGATAATCAACTTAATAGGTTGTCGCATATGCAGTTCTATTTGGTTCTATATAATTTATGTCTTCGAATTGCATGTATTTTTATTAAATATTCATGCAAAAGGAAATTTTAGCTATTTTTGCATAGTGAAACAGCTGGATAAACTGCGACAGAATTTAAAGCAAGGAATGGTTTACCGCCGGGCCGACCTACAACAATGGACGACCTCGGTAGATCGGCATTTGCAGGAATTGGTCAAGGACGGGACGTTGGAAAAACTGTCAGGGGGACTTTACTATGTTCCTGCCCAAAGCACTTTCGGTAAGGTGCCACCAGCGGAACACGAATTAGTGGAAGCGTTTCTTAAAGATACTGATTTCTTATTGACCTCCCCAAGCGATTATAATTCCCTTGGAGTTGGCACCACTCAACTGTATAACACCCGCCGGGTATATAATTACAAAAGGCATGGCGAATTCAAATTAGGCAACAGATCTTTTCAGTTTGTCCGTAAGCCCCATGTACCAACTAAGCTAACCAGTGAATTTCTTCTAGTTGACCTCGTAAATAACCTCAGTCGGTTGGAAGAGGATAAGGCGGCAGTGATGGAAAAGGTAAAAGAGAAGGCACTGGTCTTAGATCAGGCTAATCTCCTCCATCTGGCTGAAAGGTTTGGCAAGGTGAGAACCCGAAAAATATTTAAAACCCTATTGGAAAACAATGGCAATATCCCTGCATGAACATAAAGAATTCCCTGCTCTGCTTCGAATTATCGAAGAGGAAACAGGCATCCTGGCTCACCTAGTGGAAAAGGACTACTGGATCATGCACTGTCTGTATGGCCTGAAGTCGCAGGGCTACGTTTTTCAGCTCAAGGGTGGGACTTCCCTCTCAAAAGGTTACGGCATTATCCATCGCTTTTCGGAAGATATAGATCTACACATAAATCCGCCGGCAGAGTTGGGTATCAACGAAAATCCCAACAATAGCAATGCAAAGAATATCCAAAAGAAAAAGGAATATTATGACACGCTTGCCAAAGAAATTGCCATTCCGGGTGTAGTCAATGTTCAGCGGGATCTGGCGTTCGATGACGAAAGGAAGTATAATAGTGGAGGTATCCGCTTAATTTATGAAGCAAAAACCACAAGCATAGAAGGTGTCAAACAAGGTATACTTTTGGAGGCCGGGTACGATAATGTAGTGCCCAATAGTCCTGTTTTAATCTCGTCATGGGCTTATGATCGGGCAGCCGCAATCCCTGATTTGGACATTATCGACAACCGGGCTGTCGATATTATATGTTATGATCCCAGGTACACATTCGTGGAGAAACTACAAACTATTGCTACCAAATTCCGTAAGGAAATGGCGACAGGCGAAGTGACCACTAATTACATGCGTCAATACTACGATGTATATTGCCTGCTCGGCGACCAGCGGATCATAGATTTTATTGGTACTAAAACATACCTCGAACATAAAAAGAAAAGGTTCCCAGCCGAAGACTTCGATATTCCAATTAGTGAAAATGAAGCCTTTCTTCTAAACGCCCCGAGTCTTAGAGATAACTTTCGCCAGCGTTATGAGGCAACAAAAGCTCTTTACTATAAAGGCCAGCCACCATTCGACGAACTTTTGTCACGCATTGGAGAATATATTCAGAGGTTGTAAAACTTCTTCGAGATATTTAATTGAATTTCAGCAAAAAGGGTGTTTTAACGATATGAGCGTGCGAAAGAAATTTATTATATTGTTGCAATTATACCGCTAATTTATACTAAAGCACACTGGTCTGCATCTGGCGGATATTAGCCGGTTAAGATTTTATCGAATCGCTAATGGGAAATTCGAGGGAGTTCTCAAAGCTGTTCCTTTATTGGATGATCCTTTGAAAGCCGATGCTCCCAATTCAATCAGAAAGTTATTTCAACTTAATAGGGTTGACACTATTTCTGCATTGATGCATGATTGGGGTCCTAATTCCGGAGGGGAGAACTGAATTTGATTGGCTTCGACTATTGATTAGAGCAGTTGACCTTCGGCAGGGTTGGGTAGATGCCAACTCGAATGAGTTCGGCATGGTTCGGACAGTCC
>Ga0157372_10000597_pt1 | contig 39400 bp, 35 predicted proteins | sample C55metaG_FD_115307 | JGI IMG/M metagenome (GOLD analysis project Ga0157372, IMG submission 115307) | Corn rhizosphere microbial communities from Kellogg Biological Station, Michigan, USA - C5-5 metaG | ecosystem: Host-associated > Plants > Roots > Rhizosphere > Soil | place: USA: Michigan...
CTGCGTTTGTTATACTTACTGTTTCCCGCGATAGCCTCTATGGATTCTTTGCGGGGCTGTTCCTGCCCGTAGCGGCAATGTTGTGCGAGGCGGGGTACGAAACATACAAAGTGGTCAGTGGGCGGTGATCAGTTGCCAGTATTTTGGCTGCGGAACCGACAACCGTCCGCTAACCACTGACTCTCATGCCCGAGCAACTCTTCCTAACTCGAGTTCTGAACCACCTGTTCGCGGCCCCAGTGGACGCGCTTCTGCGGGTGTTTCATGTCACACCGACATCTCCCGACGCGCCGATTTCGAACCCAGTCGCCATGCAGGTCCTGGTCGTCGCGATTCTCGTGGCGCTGTTCCTGATTGTGCGGTCGCGCATCTCCGTTGAGAGCCCCGGCGGCCTGCAACATGTGTTTGAGGGGCTTCACGGCTTCATACAAGGCCAAAGCGATGATGTCATTGGGCATCACAGCGAGCGGTTTACACCGTTTCTAATGACGCTTGGGCTGTTCATTTTGCTTTCAAATCTATTGGGGCTCGTTCCGGGGCTTGAGTCACCGACTGGAACTCCAGTCGTTCCGCTCGGCTGCGCCCTTTGCGCTTTCATCTATTACCACGCGCATGGAATTCGGAAAAGCGGTTTCGGGTACATCAAGCATTTCCTAGGGCCTTCGGATCCGAAGATGTCGATCTTCATCAAGGTTCCGGTTGGCATTCTCATGTTGTTTCTCGAGCCCATCAGCCATCTTGCACGCTTGTTGTCCTTGACCATCCGACTGTACGGAAACATGTTCGCCGGCGACATGGTCATTTTGGTCTTTTTCTCGTTGATACCAATCGGCGTTCCGATCTTGTTCATCGGCTTGCATCTAGGGGTGGCATTCATTCAGGCCTACGTTTTCGTTCTTCTGGCAACCGTGTATTTGAGCGGGGCAGTAGGGGAAGCGCACTAGGTTCAGGTTTCAACTTTCTCGTTTCACATTTGCTACATGGAAACCGGAAACTTGAGACTCGAAACCGGGTTTCAGGCCGTTCAGCGTGAGGGCGTTTGCACGGTAACGTCAACCACCTACTGGCGGCAATTCATTAGGAGGAAGCATGAGACAAGTAATGAGCAAAGTATTCATGGTCTTGTCGGCGCTCTGCTTTGCTATGCCTGCGTTTGCGCAAGGCGGCGCGTCCGGCGGCACGAACTGGGTTGCTGTTGCGGCCGGTATCGCAATGGCGATTGCATCCGCCGGCTGCGGATTGGGACAAGGCCGGGCTGCCGCGGCCGCTACCGAAGGTATCGCGCGGAACCCTTCTGCGGGTTCAGCGATTCAGACAGCACTGATCATCGGCCTTGCGTTCATCGAGTCGCTAGCCATTTACACGCTACTGATCGTGTTCGTCAAAATGAAATAGCGTGACTTTGGCACAAAGTTTAGGCCAGTCATTCTCAGTTGACTGGCCTTTTCCTTTTCTACTGAATGTTGATTCCTTCCCGGGGCTTGGTCGCGAAGGGATGGGTTCGACCTCTCATGGGGGCCAATTTCCCAGCACCGCTACTCGGTTGTAAGCACCCCTCTACTTCTGATCGGGGGTCACGTCGCTCACCGGAAGATCCCAATGCGCTAGCAGGATCTCGAACCGGCGCTGCTCTTCCTTCTTGTAGGTTTCCTGATCTGGCCAGAGTTGCTTGATTATTTTCTCCTCGTCCGGGTTCACGGTCGTAGCTAGGGTTGAATTCTTGAACCGAATCGTGACCCGGTAGTCCCATCGCGCATCTTCGGTCATGTGGTTTGCAGGGGTCTCGATTTTCACGGTAAGAATGCGTCCGCTCTCGGCTTCCTTCTTGAGAAGGGGATAGTGATTCTTCAGGAAAAGCTGCAAGAACTCCTGCTGATGTCCCCACTGTGTTTTGTAATAGAACTCCATCGTGTAGGGCTCGTTCGCGCCGCCCTGGGGCGGTGCGCCTTGGCAGGCCAGTGGAAGAGTCGCAGTTAGCAGGAAGACCGCTAGGATGATGTTGCCCATGATGCCTCCAACCATAGAATGCCACCCTTGAGCACGAAGCGCGGGCGAGCTATTTTTGAAAACAATGCCTTCCAAGAAGCGCAGGACTACTCTCCCTCGCCTTCCAGAATGCCGAGCGAAACATCCATCATCTCTTGATCAACCTTGCGGTTGGTGGATGTCGCTTCCGCAAGCGGAATCGAAGTGATCTTGTTTCCCTTCAACGACACCATACGGCCGAACTCTTTTCGATGGACCATGTCGATTGCACCAAGCCCGTAACGGGTGGCAAGTACGCGATCAAAAGCGGTCGGCGAACCGCCCCGCTGAATATGGCCGAGGACGACTGTGCGGGTCTCGAAGCCGGTGCGCTTCTCGAGCTCCTGCGCCAAGGCGCTGCCGATTCCGCCCAGACGAGCGTGCCCAAATTCGTCTTTTTCCCCACCCAAGGTTACCGGGCCGCCCGCCTTCTCGGCGAATTTTGCCCCTTCCGCAACGACCACGATGCTGAAGTAGCGTCCACGATCATGACGCAGGCGTATCTTCGCTGCCACCTTGTCGATATCAAACGGCTCTTCCGGAATCAAAATGACATCCGCGCCTCCGGCGATACCGCTGTAAATGGCGATCCAGCCTGCGTCCCGTCCCATGACCTCCACCACCATGACACGGTTATGCGCTTCGGCGGTGGTGTGAACGCGATCGATTGCCTCGGTCACGATATTCACTGCAGTGTCGAATCCGAAGGTAAAGTCCGTTCCTGAAAGGTCGTTGTCAATGGTTTTGGGAACGCCGACAACACTCACGCCTCGGGCTCCCAGTTTGGTTGCAACGCCCAGCGTATCGTCGCCGCCGATGGCGATGAGCGCATCAATACCGTGTTTCTTGAGTGTGGCTTCGCACTTTTCCAGACCACCCTCTTTTTTCGCAGGATTGGTCCGCGAGGTGCGCAGAATTGTACCGCCTCGGGGCAGAATTCCCGCAACGGCGTGCAGATCCAGCGGCATGCTCTTATCTTCGACCAATCCGCGCCATCCTTCCAAAAAACCGACGAAGGTATCGTGATAGTGAAAGGTCCCCTTGCGAACAGCGGCACGAATCACCGCGTTCAACCCAGGGCAATCTCCTCCCCCGGTGAGCACGCCAATTTTCATTTCTTGCTCCTTTTGTATGAGTGCGTATTTTCCCCGCTACAGAGCCCAACGAGGTTGGGGTACACTGCTGGCACCGTCTTCGCAGCATGGAAGCATGTAGATTATCATCCGCGGCAGGCATCAACAAAGACGAAAACACCGCGCGGGACGCGCTGAGTCAGTTAACGCCATGTGCAGATCCGTGTGAGTTCCGTGGAGTAAACTTCTTAGTGATGCGCGTCCTCGGAATTGATTGCGGCACGGAGTGCACCGGTTACGGAGTGGTCGAAATCGATTCCCAGGACGAGCTGCGATGCATCGCTTTTGGCGGTATCACATTGGTGCGCCACGCCCGCATGGCGGAGAAGCTGCGGACGATTTTCGAGAGACTGACAAAAGTCATCGAGGAGCATCGGCCGGATCAGGTAGCCATTGAAGACGTCTTTTACGCGGTCAACGTAAAGTCAGCCTTAAAACTTGGCCAGGCGCGGGGAGTCGCCATGTTGGCAGCAGCGTCCCGACAAGTGCCGGTTACGGAATATGCGCCGCTCAGCATCAAGTCCGCGGTGGTCGGTTATGGAAAAGCTGAAAAGGAGCAGGTGCAATTGATGGTGGCTCGCCTGCTGCGACTGCAGGAAATTCCACAGCCCGCGGACGCGGCCGATGCGCTTGCGATCGCCATTTGCGACCTCCATACCGCAGCCACACTGCGCCGTCAGATGGCGAGCCGATAGCCAGGTCTTTTTTGGCATAATGCTTATTCATGAAAATAAGAGGATTCCATATTGCAACGGTGCTGCCACTGGCATCGGTACTGTTGTTCGCGGCGGACGCGACCCCCACGGCGACGGTCCAGTTCAAGTTCGACTTCCCGCACTCGAACCCGCAGCACTATGAAATCACCGTGCAAAGCGATGGACACGCCGCGTACATATCCAACGGAGACCTGGGGAACAGCACGAACGATGACACGACCCCCTTTGAGTTTTCGATCTCTGAGAAAACGCGCCGGGACATTTTTGAGCTCGCCAAAAAGGCGAATTATTTCAGCGGAAAGGTCGATTCGGGTAACACTCGGCTTGCCAACATGGGTGCGAAGACCCTGATCTACAAGGATGACTCGCGCAATACATCCGCGACCTACAACTACTCCTTAGATCCAGCAGTGCAGCAGGTCACGGGTATTCTTCAGGATCTCTCCACCGTTCTTGAATACGGTCGCCGCCTGACCTGGTTCCACAAGTATCAAAAGCTTGCGCTCGAGGATGATTTGAAGCAGATGGAAGAACGACAGAGGGCGAAAACGTTGGGGGACCTGGAACCCATCGTACCCATTTTGAAACAGGTTGCCAACGATCAGGCAGTGATGAGGATGACGCGCGCCCGGGCGTTGCGCTTACTGGCGGCGGCGGGACAATAGCTATCTGACTACAATGCCCGCATAACCAACACACATCTCTTTATCGCCGGAAGTCTCAGCCGAGGTTGCATACTGCACCAGTTCCGCACTTGTAGCACCCAGGAGCTTCGTCGCCGTCAGCATGGCAACCGCGGGTCCAAAGCCGCACATGCTGATACTCTCGTTCATGACAGTCTCGTATAGCCCGCGCGGATCTAGCGCGAGGATCGCCTTGATCGCCTTGTGATCTTTCATCCGGGTAGTATCGTCATCCTCGTAGTGATTCATGTCGCTGGAGGCAATAATCAGGACGTCTCCGGGAGAGGACCGCACGACTTCCGCCAAAGCCCTCCCTAACTCCTCCAGCAGGTGCAGACCGGAAGTTCCGACAGTGATGGGCACGATCTGTAGGGCAGGACACAAGGTTTGCAGGAATGGCAGTTCGACCTCGATGGCATGCTCGAAGCGGTGCGCAGAGCTGTCATCGGCGACTACGGGGCATGATTTTAGAATGCGTGCCGCTAAGTCCCTATCAATGGCCACTTCTCCGAGGGGCGTACGCCACTTCCCTTCTGCCATTACCGCCAACGGATGTCCCCGGCCGGTGTGATTTGGACATGTAATGATGCACGTTGAGGGAATCTGGATGGAGGAGAAAACGGCGCCCGCAACCCGTCCCGAGTACATGTAACCGGCATGGGGAGCAATGCACCCGGTGGCAAAAACTCGCTCATGGGCGGGCGAAAGGTAGGACGAGAGGTCGGAACGAAGAACGTCGGGGTTGGCAGAATAGAACTTCCCTGCGACTGCAGGTTCCCGCACCATGTCTCCTCCTCAACTGATTTGTGCCACCGCAGGTCGCGTCAGCGCGAGAAACAACTTGGCATTCTGCTCCAACGAGAGCGCTTCGGCCCGAACCGACGGCTTGATCTTCGCGCGTAACATGGCCCGCGTGAGGTCTTCGGATGCATAACGTGTCTTGAGGTTGTTCCAAAGTGTCTTACGTTTCTGCCCGAAGGAAAGTTTCAGGAACCGCAGGAACTCGGTTTCCTCCACCGCCAGTTGCTCCAGTTGAAGAGACGGTGTGAGACGCACCACCGCGGAGTGCACTTTTGGGGGCGGCGCAAATGCCAACGGAGGCACGGTGAACAATTGATCGACGCTGGCATAGAGCTGCGTTGTTGCCGAGAGCAGGCCATAGTCCCTCGACCCGGGCTCCGCAACCAGCCGCTCAGCAACCTCCTTCTGCACCATAAGCACCATCAACTCGAAATACTTCCGGTACTGGAAAAGCCGCAGAAGAATGTCCGAGGTAATGTAATACGGCAAGTTACCGACAACACGCACCCGCTCAGGCGCGTGTTCCATTCCCGGGCGCGTGCTCCCGGGACGGGGGCCGAACAATGTGTCCAGATCAATCGCAAGGATGTCGCCCTCGATCACTTCAATGTTCGGGGTGAGGGAGAAATTCATCCTGAGCTGCGCAGCCAATACGCGGTCGGTTTCCACCGCAATCACACGTCGCGCACGCTTGACCAGCATCGATGTGAGCGCGCCGCCACCCGGCCCGATCTCAAGCACGGTGCTTTGCCAGATGTCGCCCAGTGCATCCACAATGTGCGCGGCAACAGAAACATCTTTCAGGAAATGTTGCCCCAGCTTCGGCTTCTTGCGGGCTGCTCGCGCGCTGGATGTCTTCATTGACCCTCGTTCGCCCTGCCAGTTAGACTGTGACCCGACCGAAAAGTAACACGCTATCATAGTTGAAGATCGGGCGGGCCCCATGCATATCGCGTTCGTTGCTTCCGAATGCGTTCCCTTCTCTAAGACTGGCGGGTTGGCCGATGTGGTTGGGGCGCTCCCGCGTGCCTTGGCCGCAGCGGGTCATCAGATCAGCGTGTTTACGCCGCGTTACCGCCTCACCCGCGTACCCGATGAGCATACGGTCGTTCAAAGCATCACGATCCCGTTTGATGATCGCTACCGATTTTGCTCAATCGTGGAGGGAACTGGCTATCCCGGGGTACGGTTTTTCTTTGTGGACTACCCGGCCTTCTTTGACCGCGACGGGCTTTACGGCACTGCCTCCGGGGATTTCCCCGACAATGCTGAGCGGTTCGCGTTGTTCTGCCGGGCTGTCCTGGAAGGTTCGAAGGTTCTCGGCGTTCCCGATATTTTTCATTGCCACGACTGGCAGTCGGCGTTGGTCCCAGTCCTGCTCAAAACGCAGTACTCGGAAGATCCAGCCTTCCGTGGTGGGGGAACCGTGTTTACCATCCACAACATCGGATACCAGGGCCTGTTTCCTCCAGAGATTCTGCCTTTGCTCACCTTGCCATGGGACTTGTTCACTATCACCAAAATGGAATTCTTCGGCAATGTGAACTATCTGAAGGGCGCCCTGGTTTACTCAGATTTCGTAACCACCGTGAGCCGCAGGTATGCACAGGAAATCCAGACAACCGAGTTTGGGTTTGGTCTGGAAGGCGTACTGAAGGGCCGCGCGGAAACCATCGCCGGTATCCCCAACGGCGTCGATTACGATGAGTGGAACCCCGGGGGCGACCGATTTATCGCTGCGCATTACACCCCTGAAGACTTGAGCGGCAAGCAACAGTGCAAGCGCGATCTGCTGACCACGCTTGGACTGTCGGGGAAAACCCTCGAGACTCCACTGATTGGGATCGTGTCTCGCTTTGCAGCCCAGAAGGGCTTTGACCTAATCGGGCAGGTCATTGATAGGCTTGCCCTGGAGGACATTCACTTTGCGGTCCTAGGGAACGGGGACCGACTCTATGAAGAAATGTTCATGCGGCTGGTGCGCCGGGTTCCGGAGAAATTCGGGGTCAAAGTCGCATACGACAACGTTCTTGCCCACAAGATTATGGCGGGTGCGGACATGTTGCTCATGCCCTCACGTTACGAACCCGCGGGACTGACCCAGATCTATGGCCTGAAGTACGGCACCGTTCCGGTGGTGCGGGCAACCGGCGGGCTTGACGACACCATTGATCCGTGGGACTCGCGGACCAAGAAGGGCACGGGCTTTAAGTTCCAGGAATACATGGGCGACGCCCTGATGCGGGCCCTCCATCAGGCCCTCACTGTTTATCGCGATCAAGATGCATGGCAAAAGCTCATGCGAAACGGCATGGCCAAAGACTTCTCATGGAAGGTTGAATCGCGGGAATACATTCGCGTGTACGAAAGGGTCCGGCAACAGCACGCCCAGGCCATCCTAGTCTGAAGTGGCAACGATCCATGTCTTTGCTTCCAAAAACCGTCTTCCATGTCGACATGGACGCCTTCTTCGTCTCCGTGGAGGAGCTGTTCGATCCGTCTCTCAAAGGCAAGCCGGTTGTTGTCGGCGGCCAGCGAGACGAGCGAGGGGTGGTGTCGGCAGCTTCCTATGAGGCCCGCAAGTTCGGCGTTCATTCGGCGATGCCGCTGCGCACAGCGGCAAAACTTTGCCCGCAGGCGGCTTTCGTAGATGGTCATCCTGAGCGATATCGTGAATGCTCGGCCAAGGTCCACCAGGTACTGGAATCCTTTTCTCCGCAGGTCGAGATGGTTTCGATTGACGAAGCCTACCTCGATATGTCGGGGACCGAGCGTCTGCATGGCCCTCCCCTGCTGGCGGCAGACAAGCTGCACCAGAGGATGAAAGCCCAGACGCGACTCAATTGCTCCATTGGGATTGGTACATCCCGGCTTGTCGCGAAGGTTTGCTCGGGGAAGGCCAAGCCTCATGGCGTGCTGTACGCCATGCCCGGGCAGGAAGCTAAATTTCTCGCGCCCCTCGGCATTCGTGAGATCCCGGGCGTCGGCAGAGTTACCGAGCAGAAACTGCACGAGCTTGGAATCTTGACGGTCGGCGACGTGGCAAAGCTCGACGACGGATTTCTCGAGCACCACCTTGGGAAATGGGGGCTTGCGCTTGCAGGCAAGGCGAAGGGTGAAGATGCTGGCGCCTGGTTTGCCGGCGAGATCGGCGAGTTTGAGGGTCCGAAGTCGATCAGTCATGAACACACCTACGACCGCGACACCTCCAACGTGGTTCAGATTGAAGCCACCCTCATGCGCTTGTCAGAAATGGTCGGGCGCCGTCTGAGGGAGCAGCAACTCCATGCTCGCACCCTTCAATTAAAGCTTCGCTACAAGGATTTCACCACCATCACCCGGGCACGCTCCTTAGAGCACCCCACCCAACTCGACAATGAAATTTACGGCGAGATCCACAAGCTATTTCACACGAACTGGCGTAGAGGATCAGAGATTCGCCTCCTGGGAGTACAGGCGTCATCCTTCGGCAATGATTCTTCCCAGGCGAGTTTGTTGGGTGAGAATCCCAGGGCGAAGTGGGAGCAGGCTCTTTCCGCCGCCGATCGTTTGCGCGACAGGTTTGGCGAGTCCAGCATCACCCTGGGAACCGGAATGAAAGGCGGCTTCCGCGAACGCACACATGAGAATCCTGCTGCTTTACCGGGAAAACATAAGCCCACCAACAAGTAACCTAGGGTGAGGTGGGCGGCGGGTTGACAAAGCACGCCGACTGCGGCAAAACGACCTGAGTCGGCAAATTTGTCGGCGGCACCTGCCACTGCGTGTTCGTAAAATCGAAGAAACCAGTGGTCGGGTCATCCATATCGGCTTGTGCGGCATCGCGTTTCGTCAGTGCAGGCAGCTGAAATCTTTTTTCAATCAGCTTAAGAATTGCAGTCGTGTCGCGCACCTGGTGCGAGACGAAGTTTTTCCTGGTAAACGGTGAAACCACGACAAGCGGCACTCGATAGCCGGTAATCGTGAAATCGCAGTTCGGCCCAGCCGTGGGATTTCCAAAACAGGGATCGTTGGGGAACAGATCCACAGGCGGAATGCCGTCCGGACTGACTGCGGGCTGCGGGGTCACATGATCGTAGAATCCGCCGGGCTCGTCGAAAGTCAGAATGAAAACCGAGTCCTTCCAGCTTGGGCCGGGAGTGCAGGTTCCTGATGGCGGAGAATTGTTCTGCCCGCACATGACGGCATTGATCAGGGTAGACACATAATTAGCACCAGCCTGAATGGTGCAGCACACTGGGACTCCCGATGCGGGGTCATTGTCGGTCGGATGTTCGTCAAGGCCGGCAGATGAGGCAGGCTCGATCTGTGCGACAGCCGGAAGCGTACCGTTTACCGCATCGGTGTAAAACTGCGAAATCGGAACAATGTTGTTCGCGTATTGCGAGGGATTCGCTTTGATCTGGGCAGCAAAGGCAAAATCGTGGATATAGCTTTTGCTCAACAGGCAAACAACATCGGTGGGATTGTTCTGGCAATTTGTGCCGAATGGGTTCACATAAATCTTCCAGCTGATGCCAGCGTTCTGCAATGCTTCAAAAATGGTTTTTGCGGGTATAAGAGCGCTGTCAGCAGGCGGGTTGGCGCCGCGCTGATAGACGTACCCGTTCGACGTTCCCGCGATCATGAACTCCCGGTTCGGAGGAGTGCGCGTCATCACCGGTGCGAACCAGCTATCGGAGGTCGCGAACGCCGACGCCAGAGCATAGTAGTAATTGAGATCGTTGTGATCGTAGTAGCCCATGGCGCGGATTCCGTCAGTATCGAAAAACGGAGCCGGCGCCCCGGTACTGTCCGTGTGTTGGCGCGCATCATTGGCCGCTGTATCGACAAACCCATCCAGGGTTGCCTGAGCGGAAACCGGATCGTTCACATTCCAGTCACGATGGGATTCTGACCAGGAAGGGCTGGGATTCTCGACGCACAAGGATTGAAAATGGAAAGACTGGATGGCGGGGCTGCTGCTATTGATCTGGCAATAAAGATTATTGGGGAACGGAAATGCCGGATCACAACCTGGGTTAGTCGGTGCGGGACCTGCCTTGGGATCACCCACTGGATTGAACTGCGCCAACCCGTCGAAAGCCTGATCGGGGATCCCGCTCTGAGCCCAGTACTGCCGCATGGCTCCGAAGTAGCTGTCAAAGGAACGGTTCTCCTGGGACAGGAAGATAATGTGATTCACGCTTTGCAGGCTTGCTGTGAAGTTGGCGGTTACGTTGCTCGCATCAATGGCGACGGTGCAGGTTGTATTCGAGCCAGTGCAGTTCCCCGTCCAGCCGCCAAATCCAAAGCTTGTTGCGGGAGTGGCCGTCAGGGTCACTTGCGAGACCTCGTTGAAATTTGCGGAGCAGGTTGGGGGACAAGAGATCCCGGGTGGGCTGCTGGTGACCGTGCCGCTGCCCGGACCGCCGACATTAACTGTGAGTTGTGAAACGCCTTTCACCAGGCCCTGACAGCCGCCCAGCAACAGCAATGAAAAAAACACACTTATCACTGCCAAGAACCTGTACACCATGCAAGAGATTCCTCACTATTTCAGCTTGAACTTGGATGTAGAGAGCAACCCTCCGGTTGGTTTGCGTCCGGGGCAAGCCAAGACATGCGCATTGTTTACATTGGCTCACGCCGGCTCTAGAAGGAGACACTTGAAGGCCACCGTGTGTTCGCCGGGGGAAAGTAGGAAGGCATTCGCGAAGCCTGTTCCCGGCGGGTCTCGCTTTCCGGCAACTCGCATCTAACTTTCCGGTATTCTATCTACGCGGTTATGAACAAAGGAAATCTCTCCATGAAGGATTTTCGCCCTGCCGTTCTTGCTTTCTGTGCAATTGCTGTTCTTCTCGCCTGCGGTTTGCCAGCCCTTGGACAAACGTGTTTTACGGTGGACGACATGGACGCGGCAACCCGCACAGCAATCCAGAATGCCGCTATGCGGTATTTCGATATGGTGACGCGAGGAGATACAGGGGGGCTCAGGCAAAACTCGATTCCAGCTGTCGCCAACAATTTTGCTGGAATCGAAAATACCATTAAGGGAAAGCAGTCAGAATTTGCCGGAGTGCACGCCACGCCGCAGTCTCCGTTCCTGCTGAAGGCCGAGGGTACGGCACCTCTTGAGAAGGCGGATTTCCTTTGTGGCGTGTTCAACGGACCGCAGGCAGCCAAAAGCGCGGAGTTCGTCATTCCCAACTTGCCCCCCGGCAACTATGGCGTCGTCATGCTCGACTTCGAAACCCAAAAGGACCCCTACACGCTGTCACTGGTCCTTCAGCAACAGGGGACCGACTGGAAACTTGGGGGCTTTTACCTTCATCCCAACCGACTCCTGGGGCATGATGCAAACTGGTTTCTGGGGAAGGCTCGAGACTTTAAGGCGAAAGGGCAGACTCACAACGCATTCCTGTATTTTTGGCAGGCTCGGGATCTGGCCATGCCGCTGTCGTTCATGTACACGCTCGCAACCGATAAGATTTACGATGAGCAACAGACTGTACGCGCGGACGACTTCCCGGTCGATGGCAGCACGGTACAACTTGCTGGCCCGAATGGAAAAACCTATAAGCTGACCGCAATTTTTGGGTTGCCCGACAATCAGAACCTGAACCTGATCGTTAAATATCTGACCCAAGATGTGTCCGACACGGCTCAGACGTTCCAGGAAAACACCAACGTCATGAAGGCGGTGCTCACCAAGTTCCCCGAATTGCGGGAAGCCTTTGATGGCGTAGTGGCAAGGGCGGTAGAGATGTCAGGCAGGGACTACGGCTCCATGCTGGCGATGAAGGATATTAAGTAGCGGAGGCCCTCAGCCGCCGCGGCGCCACTCTCCGCGAATTCCCAAATACCTACCACGTGGTACCCTTCCTCAACTCTTCGTGAGACTTCAATGGGTATTGCGGCCCCTTCCCAGGCAATCGCAGCGGCAAAAGACCGCGTTTCCATCCTGGCTCATCAGACCGCACGGCTGGTGTCGGTAGATGTTCTCCGCGGGCTGGCAATGGTCATCATGGCGCTTGACCACACGCGGGACTTCTTCTCCTACTTGCGCTTTGAGCCGGAGGACCTGAGCCACACGTATGGCTGGCTGTTCTTCACCCGCTTTGTCACTCACTATTGCGCTCCAACCTTTTCATTCCTGGCCGGAAGCGGTGCATACCTGGCAACCACGCGAGGAAAATCGGTGTCGCAGGTGTCTCGTTTCTTCCTGACTCGCGGACTCTGGCTGGTTTTGCTGGAAGTCACAATCGTCGACTTTGCCTGGACCTTTATTTTCTGGCCTGCTGCTGGGGTGATCTGGATTCTCGGCTGGAGCATGGTCTGCATGGCGTTGCTGGTACGAATGCCGGTTCGATGGGTCGGCATTTTTGGCGTAGCAATGATTGCCACGCACAACCTGCTTGATCGCGTTCCTCCGGCATTTTTCGGAAAACTCTCATGGCTATGGATGATGTTGCACGTGCCCGGCGGCATACCGGTCACCCCCCATTTCAACTTCTACGTGCTGATTCCCTGGGTAGGAGTCATGGCGGCGGGATATGCCTTCGGGAGAATCTTGCAGCGGCCGGACGGTCGTAAATGGACGTTGGCACTCGGTCTGGCAATGACCGCGCTTTTCTTCCTCTTGCGAGGGCTCAATTTGTACGGCAACAGCAGGGTTGGCCTGGGAGATGGCGTCCCATACTCAACGGGGCCGTGGAGGGTGCAGCCCACCACGACCCTTACCCTCATCTCGTTCTTCAATACGCTGAAGTATCCACCGTCGTTGCACTACTTGCTGATGACGCTTGGACCCTCGCTAACGCTGCTAGCCTTGCTGGACGGAATCAAGGCCGAGCGTGGACTGGGACGAGTCCTGCTGGTCTATGGCCGGGTACCGCTGTTCTACTATGTCCTGCACCTTTATCTGATTCACCTGTTGGCAATCGTTGTGGGCCTGTTGTTCCATCAACCGGTGTCTTGGCTATGGCATGGCGGGGTGCTCGTACTCGGCATACCACCTGGATATGGCCATGGTCTGCCTTTTGTCTACGGAATCTGGTTCCTAGTTCTGGTGATTTTGTACCTGTCGTGCCGCTGGTTCATGGTGTACAAGCAGCAGCATCGGGACTGGACTTGGCTGAGCTACCTCTGAGTTTTTGGCTCCCTACAAACCCGCACCAAGCTCACCAACAGTTGCCCTACGGTAAACTTGACCTAAAGAAGCGCAATCTGTTCGACTCTCTAAAAGGCCGTTTTCCGCATCTTAGGACTAGACATGAAGAACCTGAACCCCCGTTTTCCCGTGTTTTTTCTGGCTGTTGCATTGGTTAGCAGCAGCCCTGCCTGGGCCGTCAATCGTGAAATCGTCGAATTGCAGACCCAGGTGCAGAATCTGCAGACTCAGCTCACGCAGATTCAGCAATCGCTCGATGAGCGTATGGGCGTGTTCCGTCACCTAATGGACCAAAACACCGACAGCATCAACAAGGTGACTACAGCGATCACCAATATGCAGACCGCGTTGCAAAAGGAGCAGAGCGACTCCAGCAACCGCGTAGACCAACTGTCGGGACAGCTGCAGTCCTTGAATGATAGCCTCGACGAGCTCAAGGCCCGCTTAGGCAAAGTTACCAAGCAACTGGAGGACATGCAGGCAGCGCAACAGACACTTGCTGTACAGGCCAACCAGCAAGCGGCGGCTGCCCAAGAGCAACAGAAAGCTTTAGCGGCTCTACCCCCGGATGTTCTCTACAACAATGCCCTTCGAGACTACAATGGCGGGAATATGGATGTTGCGCGGCAAGAGTTCAACGAGTACATCAAGAACTACCCAAACACCGACCTTGCCGGAAATGCCTATTTCTATCTCGCGGAAATGGATTTCCACGCCGGCAAATATCCGGACGCCGTGAAGAACTACGACCAAGTGCTGCAGAGTTTTCCTGATGGCAACAAGGCGGCTTCTGCCGAACTCAAGAAGGGATTCGCCCTGATTGAGTCGGGAGACAAGGACGGCGGAATCGCAGCCCTTCGCCACGTTGTCCAGCGCTATCCTCGTTCGAACGAAGCCCTTCAGGCGCGGGAACGACTGCGTAAGCTTGGGGTATCGAGCGCCGCCTCCCGAAACCACGGCTAGAATTTCCTTGGAGAGAGGTCTCGACCCTCTCTCCTTAATTCTTTGTTGGTTAACGCTGCCGCGATCCTTTCGCGCCTGCTTTGGCGGGCGATCCTCCATTCAAGGTAATGATTACGCGCGAGCTCATTACGACCGTAATAGCTCTTGACATGGGTTTTACAAATCAGCCGTGCGTCTCCTCGAAAATATGCGGACCGCATGAAACAAGCACTTGCCAAACTGTGCTTCGCCGCTGTGATCTACTCCGGGGTCACTCCGCTAGGAGCAACCCAAGACAGCGCCGAGCTCCGTGCGGCTGCAGACGAAGCAAAACCGATACCGGTCTTGTCGGGCGGGGCGGCCTTTGTACCCACTTGGGACTCCGGCAATCCTGACTTGGTGTCCATCATTTCTCCGGTTTTGCTGGTGCCGATGAGCCGCAATCTGATCTTTGAATCGAGAGCGGAGTTCGAGGGCGACTTCGTCCGGCGCAACGGAAATTCTGGCGACTTTACCGGAGCGGTCGAGAAGTCTCTTGAGTACGCGGAATTCGATTACATCGGGAACAAGTACGTCACGCTTACCGTCGGACGATTTCTCACGCCCTTCAACATTTTCAACGAACGGCTCTATCCGAACTGGATACGGAACACGCAAACAGATCCCTTGATCTATCCGATCGGAACTGGAAGCGACAACGGATTGATGCTGCGTGGAGGTGTGAGCCTGGACAAGAGCGTGACCCTGAATTACGCGGTATATTTTTCTGCCCTTTCGACGATTGACCACTTCGAATCGGAGCGCCACGCCGGTATTCGTGCTGGCCTATTCTTCCCGCATCGAAAGCTCGAAATCGGAGTGAGCGAGCAACATCAATTGCAGGGTTTCCGTTTCAACCGCTTTGGGTCCTATCTGGAGTGGCAACCCGTTCGTATTCCATTCGACCTCCGCGCCGAAGGCACGTACTCACGCGAGGAAGGCGACGGATTGTGGATAGAAGGCGCCTACCGCTTTCGGAATGCTCCCGCAGCCCTTTTCCGCCGCGCGCAGATCGTGGGACGAACCCAGGTGTTTCACACAGGAACGCTCATCGGAATCAATCCGGATCTTCCCGATCTCGACACAAAACGAACCGAGGTTGGAGTGAACTACTACCTGAATGACGGATGGAAGGCTTTGGCGAGCTATGGCCGAACCTTCACGGCCGCGGGCAACAGCAACATATGGACGGTAGGCATGACATATCGGTTCGTCATTCCCTTGGGGCCGGCACAATGAAGACCCTGCGAACGATCCTTCTCGGCATCACCATGGCTACCGGCGTCGCGCATGCCGGGTCGGCGGCTGAACCGCCGCCTCCGGTGACGCAACCAGCGGCCAATGCGGCTGCGCTGAACCCGCAATGGATCACGGAAGGCGAAAAGCGATTCCGCATCAATTGCGGACGCTGCCACCAGTCCCCTCACAAATTTCAACCGCGAGTCATGGCGACGGCGGTGCGGCACATGCGGGTCCGCGGCATGCTGACCGACGACGACATGAAGTACGTGCTCTACTACGTGACCCACTGATGTTCCATCAACTGAAGATTCGGGCAGCCATTTGCCTCATAGGTTGGTCCCTGCTGTTGAACGGGCAGGTCGGTTCGCCAACTCCGCGCGTGATCGAACTGACTGCCGACAAGGACAGTAAATACAGGCTGGGCGACAAAGTAGCACCCGTCCTTGAAGTCTCGCCGGGGGAGCACTTGATCCTGCGCATCATCGCGGTCCGCGCACGGCAGGTCGCTCGAGATGGCAGCGTTCACGGGCTCGCTTTGCTGGACAAGGATGAGAACGTCGTCCCGGGTTGGAGGTTTTACCTGCATCCTGGAATTCAAGAGCTGCAGGTCACAGCACCACAACAGCCCGGACATTATTCGGCTGTGTGCATCGTCATCTGCAGTGACATGCACGAAGACATGGGTTTTACGCTGGTTGTAACCCAAGCCAGCGCAAGGTGAAGGAGTACGTATGAAGTCGTTCGGAACGGTGCTGCTCGCAATATTGATTGCCGGATCCGCCAGCGGAAGCAATCAAAGGAATTCGTATTTCGGCGAGATATCCGATTCGCAGTGTGCTATGAACGTACACTCCTTGAGCAGGTCGCACGAAGAGATGGTCAAGAGAAGGACGTTGGGAACCGATGCCGCGTCGTGCTCCAAGGCGTGCGTACGGAGAGGCGGCGAGTGGGTGCTTCGCTCTGGAGAGAATGTTTACCACCTGCTCTACCAGGCGGGCGTAGAACAGTTCGCCGGTCGGCAGGTGAGAGTGGTTGGCACGCTTGATTCACAAACCAACACGATCGACAACTACCACATCGAGTTTGACGATTCATCCCACTAAGTACGCCGCCCTCTATTCTCCCGCAGACCGCACTTTCAGCGATGTCCTAAGCTTGATGTCAGCAGACGAACTACCAATTCTCACTTCCACCCCGTCAGGCTCGACCTCCCAGGCTGCTCGGTCGGGGTTCCAATACGCCAGGTCAGCAGCTTTCAGCGTAAACCTCACGCTGGTCTTTTTCCCCGCCGCCAGAGAAACACGTTGAAATCCTTTCAATTCTTCCTGCTCGCGCGGCACTTTTGAGCCGACATGCGTCACGTACATTTGGACGACTTCATCGCCTGCGCGAGAGCCAGCATTTCGCACATCCAGGGCTATGCTGACTTCCCCGTCTGTGGCGAGTTGGGAAGCGCTGGCCTTGAGATTTGAGTACTCGAAGGTTGTATAGCTCAGTCCATACCCAAAGGGATAAAGCGGCTTCCCCTTGAAGTACATGTAGGTGCGGCCATCGCGCAGGTTGTAGTCCATCATCTTGGGCAACTGGTCAAGCGAAGCGGGCCAGGTCGTAACCAGGCGGCCGCCCGGGTTGTAGTCGCCGAAAAGAACATCCGCCAGAGCATTTCCCTCCTCTTGGCTGTTATGCACCGTGTGGATGATTGCGGGCACATGGTCCTGGGTCCACTGAATTGCGAACGGGAAGCTCGCGATCAATACGACGACCGTATGTGGATTCACCGCATACACCTGCTTTACCAGGTCTTCCTGCTCGAGAGTGATCGACTGCCGATCAATGGCTTCTTTGCCGTCGCTCGGCAGCGGACACTTCGCCCAACCCGCGTTGCAAGTGGGATGATTTCCAACGACTACGATAGCCACGTCGGCGGCGCGCGCAATCTTCACCGCGGCGTCATCGGTATTGTCGCGGACGAAGTCAACTTTCACGGCGTTCCCCAGCTTGTTCCTGATTCCCTCGACCGTGCCGACCGCGTAGCCGGGGGTGCCGCTGTACCAGTCGAGAGCAACGATATCTGCATACGGTCCGATCACAGCAACACTTTTCAGCCTCGATCGATCCAGGGGTAAGGCGTGGTTCTCGTTCTTGAGCAGAACAATGGATTCCTGTGTGACCTTCCTCACTAACGCCTTGTGAGCAGGGTTGTCCCAAACCGGCTTGTCGCCTTTGATGTTGTTGTAAGGAACCATTTCGGGAGGGTCGAGCAATCCGAGGCGGATCATCACGCGGTAAACCCCGCGCAGATTGTCATCAACCTCAGACAAGTTAATGAGTTTGCCATCCAGAGCCGCTTTTACACCGTCGCGATAGCGATCCAGAAACTGGTTAATGCCGGCATGAATCGCGCCCGCGGAAGCCTGGTTTATGTCTCCGTAGTACTTGTGTTTTGTTAGCGTGTTGGTCAGGGCCCCGGCATCGGTGCAGATGATGCCGTCAAGTCCCCATTCGTGCATGGTGATGTCTTTAAGAATGGGGTTTACCGTCATGGGGACACCGTTCCATGCGTTGTAAGAGGCCATGTAAGCGCGGGAGCCTCCCTGGAGCACTCCCATGCGAAATGGCACTGAGTAATACTCACGCAGCAGACGATCGTCGAAATCGGAGGATGAGCCGTCGCGGCCGTTCTCATTGCTATTTGCGAGAAAATGCTTCATGAGAGAGGCCGCCATCCAGTACTTTGGGTTGTCGCCCTGCAGGCCACGCGCAAACGCCGCGGCCATCGTACCGGTGAGGTAAGGATCTTCGCCGAAAGATTCTTCGCTTCGTCCCCAGCGGGGATCCCTGGCCAGGTCTGCATTGGGCGCGCGCACGACAATGCCTACTCTACGGTGGCGCTCGCCTCGGTAGTTGGTTGTGAACTGACTATCCGTGTTGAAGGTGTACCGGGCTTCGTACGCCTCAACTGCAGCTGCCTGCCGGATCAGTTCGGGATCCCAGGTTTCGCCCAATCCCACAGACTGCGGGAACTGCGAGGTTGGTAGGGGCTGAAGCCCACGTCCTCCCCAACCTCCGGGACCGCCGAGCGCAACCCCATGCAGCCCTTCAATGTGGGACGAACCCACAATGCCAAGTCTCGGCACACTCGGGTCCGTACTCAGAGCTGCGATCTTCTCGTCCAATGTCATCAGCGAAAGGATGTTGTTCACACGCACTTCAATCGGCCGGTTGGGATCCTGAAAGGGATATTTGTAACTTTGCGCAGAAGCGCGACCAACAAATGCCAGTGATGCAATGAGAACAGACACCCTAAGGCAAATTTTCATGACACTCCTGGATAGGCGACTTATGACAGACAAGCCCCACGGCGCGCCCAGTATAGAAGAACGAAAAACCATAAACCACCGGCAACTCGAGAGTAGGAGCTCTGCTTCTACTACAATGATGGGAATTTCCTGCCGAAAATGACTGAGAAAGATCGAACTGCGGCGCCCTCCCCTGAGATAGCCGCTTCCCGCTGGAGTGTTTTGAGGTCGAGGGTGCGAGGCAACACCTTGCGCTCTAGTTTGTTTCTTTGCTTCGCATCTTGGGCGTGCCTCACCCTTGCGCAAAACCCTACCGAGGAGAACTCGGAATTCGAGACCATCACGGGAACGGTCTTAAATAAGCTGACCCGCGAGCCGGTCTCCAGAGCACTGGTCTTCTCTCCCGATAACCGGATGGCCAAGTTCACCGACAACGATGGCCGCTTTCAGTTCGAAGTGCCCAAGGATCAAGACCCCCAAATCACGATTCGGGGTGCAAGAATGTTTGGAGCAACCACGTTTTCGGCGCGAAAACCGGGATTTCTGCCCGACCCCGAAGTACCCCAGACCCTGGCGGCGCCCGATCTCGTCATTCTGCTAATTCCAGAAGGAGTCATTCAGGGTCGCGTATTAAGCAACTCGGCGGAGCTTGCCGTCGGCATGAATGTGCAGTTGTTCAAGCGCGAGGTCCAGGATGGCTTTGGGCGATGGGACCCCTCCCAGATGACGCGTACCAACTCCAGCGGCGAGTATCGGTTTGCCGAGCTCACGCCGGGCGAATATAAGGTGATGACGCAAGAACTCCTCGATACCGACCCGGAGAGCCTGGCCCCCGGAAGTCAACTGTATGGGTTCCCTCCTGCCTGCTTTCCCGGAGTGCTCGACTTCGCCTCCGGAACCACGATCACGTTGACTGCAGGGCAAAAGCTTCAGGCCGACATTCCACTCTCCCGCCAGCCCTATTACCGGGTCAGCCTTCCCGTGCTGAACGCCGAGAGCCTACCCGGACTTAATGTCAGCGTTTTGGCGCAAGCGCATCCTGGCCCGGGATATTCTCTCGGGTACAATCCGGGCACTCACAAGGTTGAAGGACTCCTGCCAAATGGCACATTCAGCATCCAGTTGCAAGGTTTCACCCCTGCGCCCACAAGCGGAAACGCAACGTTTACGATCGCGGGGCGTGAAGCAAGCTCTCCGAGCATCGTCTTAACCGCTGGAGGTGTGATTCCAATCAATGTTCATGAGGAATTCACCTCGGCATGGGAGGGTCAGAGCACTTGGACCATCGGCAAACGCACTTTCGAGGTACATGGTCCAAGGCAGTATCTGCACGTGTGGCTCGAGCCGATCGACGATTTTTCCCGGCTGGGGCGACCCGCTCTGCGGCCACCGGTTTCACGTCCGGATGAGCCCCTCGTCGTTGAAAACGTCCTGCCGGGAGCCTATTGGGTTCGCTTCAATGTATTCCGTGGATACGTTCAATCCATAACGTCCAACGAGCTGGATCTATTGCACCAGCCTCTGGTTGTGCTTTCCGGTTCCTCCGCGCAAATCGACATCACGATGCGCGACGACACCGCGGAGATCTCCGGAACAATTGTCGGCCTGAAGACGAGCCAGGATTCGCTGACCTCACCAGCTGTCATCAGTGCTCAAGGACTGGCGAATCAAACACCTGCCTACGTTTATTGTGTTCCCCTTCCCGACAGCAATGGGACGTTTCAGCAAATCACGGTCATGCCCAATGGAGTCTTCCAGTCCACGCCGATGGCGCCGGGCGCCTACCGCGTGCTGGCATTTGCTCACCCGAAACTCAACCTGCCTTATCGTGATGCCGTTGCCATGCGGGCCTATGACACCCAAGGACAAGTCGTGAACCTTGTACCCGGACAAACCGAGCGTTTGCAGCTTCAGATGATCGGAGAAGATTGAGAACGATGTTGAGTGTGAGACAAAAATCAGCCTTCGCTCTGATCTTCATGGCTTCCCTCTTCTTGGGGTCGAACGGCGAAACCCTAAACGGGGTAGCCGGTGCAGGATACCGAATCGCTGGAACAGTCGTAAGCAGCATCGATGGCCATCCGCTGGCACGCGCTAGGGTTGTTCTTGCGGACGTGAAGAACTCCAGAAAGCCTCTTTCGGTACTTTCCTCCGAAGATGGCAGTTTCGTGTTTCCCGGATTGCCGGCTGCAAAGTATTCGCTTCAAGGCGCCAAACGCGGATATCTGACGCAAAGCTACGACCAACACGAAATCTTCTCAACCGCCATCGTTACCGGCGCTGGAGTTGATACCGAGCACCTCATCTTGCGATTGCTTCCAGACGCCTACATTGTTGGCAAGATCCTGGACGAAAACGGCGACCCGGTGAGACATGCGAATGTGACTTTGTATCGAGTGGCTCATGACGAAGGCACCAGCCAAGTGCAACCGAATCGCAGCGATACTACCGACGACCTCGGTGCGTACGAACTGGGACCAGTACTTCCTGGAACCTATTTCGTCTCAGTACGAGCAGAGCCATGGTACGCAGTCCGATCACCAGCGTCTACGTCGGGTGACGGCAACGCGCTCCCGAGGCAAATTGATTCCGGGCTCGATGTCGCTTACCCGCTCACTTATTACGGCGATACCGGTGATCCCCACTCGGCGACACCGATTCAGGTGCGGGGTGGAGATCGCATGCAAGCCGACTTCCACCTGGCGCCGGTACCCTCGCTGCACGTTCTGATTCGAACACCCCAAAATGGATACCCCCAGATACGGGAGTCTGGCTTGGGAGGAGAGACCCATGGCGTCCCGGTCAACATGGAGCGGGTGGACACGGGCTTATGGGACGTCTCCGGGCTGCCTCAAGGAAAATACGCACTCTCGATCTCTGGACCCGGGGCAGGGGAAACCACGGTCAGTGCTTTGGGCGCAATAACCGAAGGTCAGGAGATTGATGCGACTGCTGCTGAACCTCTCGGTTCGATGAACATCTCCGTGCAAATACCCGGCGAAGGTCGTCCCACTGGGCCAGTCTCCGTTGGCTTGCGGGTACCGCACGGAATTTTGCGCTATTTGGACAACGTCGACTCGAAAGGAGTGGCCCACTTGAAAAGCGTTGCGGCCGGGCGTTACGAAGTCGTGGCCTGGGACAACCGTGGTCGTTACTCGGTTTCGGGTATGGCTGTCACTGGAGGCGAATCAGCCGACGAGGAGATTGAATTGAAGGCGGGGGCTTCCGCAGAGGCTTCCGTAACCCTGGTACGGGGCCACGCGACAGTAGAAGGAATCGTGAAGCAGGATGGAAAGGCGGCCGCCGGCGCCATGGTAGTTCTGGTACCTGCCAACGCAACCGCCCACTTAGACCTCTTTCGTCGCGATCAGACGGACCTTGATGGAACCTTCGCAGTGAACGCGGTTGTACCGGGGGAATACACACTGGTTGCGATCGAGAATGCTTGGGACCTGGAGTGGTCACACCCAGATGTGCTTGCTCCGTACCTGAGGCAGGGTCGGAAGATCAATGTTGCTCCGGGCACTAATGGTTCTTTCAAGGTCGAGGAACCAGTTGCGGTTCAACAAACACAGTGACACCGTGCGCTGCTCTCAACGGGACCTTGAGTAGGTGGGAACATGGTCACAAAGCGACGGCAGCGGCCAGCCTTTTTCGGAGATTCAGAAGCCGTTCGCCGGCAGCGGCCAGCGTGTCTGCCCTCTTGGCAAAGTGAAACCTAATCAAGTGGTTTACGGGCTCATGGAAAAAACTTGATCCTGGAACCACCGCCACGCCAACTTCTCGCGCCATCCATTCACAAAACGCAATATCATCCGTCCAGCCGAACTCCGAGATGTCTACCATTACGTAGTATGCCCCTTGTGGTTCGCTGTAACGGAGATCGGCGGCGGCGAGATATTGGAGAAACGTCTTTCGCTTCTCCGTGTATTGCTGCTGCAGATCGTTGTAGTAGCTATCGGGAAGTTCCAATGCGGCTACCGCAGCTTCCTGCAGTGGCGCAGCCGCCCCCACGGTGAGAAAGTCGTGCACTTTTCGAGCTTCGTTGATCACGGTCGATGAGGCGATCACGTAGCCCAGGCGCCAACCCGTCATGGAATACGTCTTGGAGAGCGAACTACAGGAGATCGTCCGGTCGAACATTCCCGGCAGGGACGCGAAGTATACGTGTTGGTGCGGAGCGTAGACGATGTGTTCGTAAACCTCGTCAGTCAGCACGAATGCATCGAACTCCTCGGCGAGGCTCGCAATGCCAACTAGTTCGTCGCGGGTAAATACCTTCCCTGAGGGATTTGAGGGATTGCATAAGACGAGCGCTTTCGCCCCTTGCGCAAACGCCCGACGCAACTCGTCGGGCTCGAACGAGAACTCCGGCGGACGGAGTTCCACGTGGACTGGAACCGCGCCGCAAAGAATGGCATCCGCCGCATAGTTCTCATAAAAGGGGGAAAAGACGATGACCTTGTCCCCTGGATTGCATGCGGTCATCATTGCAACCATCATGGCTTCCGTGCTGCCACAGGTGACCACGATGTTTTCATCAGGATCGAGCGGCAGCTGCATGAAACGCGACTGCTTTCGGGCGACTGCGGCACGGAAGTTCGGCGCTCCCCAGGTCACAGCGTACTGGTGCGGCCCTTTTTTTGACACAGCCTCGAGAGCGTGCAAAGCGACGTCTGGCGGTTGAAAATCGGGAAAACCTTGAGACAGGTTAATTGCGCCGCACTCGTTAGCAAGGCGCGTCATTCCACGAATCACAGACTCGGCAAAAGCGGAGGTGCGCAGGCTCGTCTTCGGCATGAATTCTACGATTTTCTCACGGCACGTTCAGCACCCAGGCCGTCCCTGGGGTCTCCGAGGATAAGTCTTGCGCCGCTGCCCGATTCCCCCAAGGCGCTACATCAATGATATTATTGGTAACGACAATTCCGCATCACCACACTCCTCAGTAGCTCAATGGCAGAGCATCCGGCTGTTAACCGGAGGGTTGTAGGTTCGAGTCCTACCTGAGGAGCCATCTTTTCAAGTAGATACCCGAACCCGCAATCACCACCGCAATCAGTTAAGCCGACAACGCCAAGCCTACGACTTTCGCATGAGCCTGCTCGATCTCATTCGTCACGACGTCACCATACGTGTTGAAGGTTGTCCGAATTTCGGCGTGTCGCATCATCTTCTGCTGGACAGTCACCGTAGTGCCCACGGCATCCAGCCATGAACGAAACGAGTGCCTGAATGCGTGCGTACCCAATTTGCCGATGCCAGCAGCCATAGCAGCCCGCTGCACTTCGCGCCAGACGCCAGTGTACGAGTACGGCTGACGTCCGACTTTGACCGGACTAGCGAACATCCAGTCGGTATCCGCACCAAAGACGGTCATCTGCTTCCATGCTTGCAGTCGCTGCAAGAGCTCGTTGGCAATTGGAAGCGTGGGATGGTGTATGGCCCGAGCTGGTCTCCGGACGGCCAGAACATCGCATTTACGGGAGTGCAGAAAGGAGTAAAAGATGACATCTATGCGATTAACGCTGATGGGGGAACTCCAAGGCGCTTGACCGATAACCCGGCAGAGGACAAGTGGCCTTATTGGTCACATGACGGAAAGTGGATGTACTTTACCTCGACCCGCAGTGGCCGGGAGGAAATCTGGAAAATGCCATCCAACGGCGGGGAGGCGCTTCAGATCACGCGCAATTCCGGTGATGTACCGAACGAGTCCCGGGACGGCAAGTTCTTGTATTACATGAAAGGGTGGCCTGCCGCGGTGAGCGTCTGGAGGGCTGCAGTGGACGGTAGTCAGGAAAAGAAGATCCTTGACTCCGTGCATAATGAAGGTCAATGGGCTGTGGGAGAGGACGGCATCTACTTCTTCAGAATTCCCGACAAATTAGGCTTTAGCGATCTCTGCTTCTACGGTTTCGCGACGGGCCAGATCAGGAAAATTGTTACAGTTCAGCGCGAAGTACAGAACCATATTGCAGTTTCTCCGAACGGTCGGACGCTTCTTTATCCACAATCTGACGAATCAGGTAGTGTTCTCATGCTAGTTGAGAATTTTCGTTAGTTTATCAAATCGATCTCGAAGCCACGCCGAACCTCTCCTGAGAATTGTGAACACGGTCTAGATGACCAGGAAAATATTTAGACCACCAGCGCCGTTCGACCGAGTCACACTGCGCCCTACCAGTGTATGCAGCAACCAGAGACGTAGTCCTACGCTGTCAGGAAATGTCGTTTGAGAGAAGAATGAGAAATTCCTCGATCCACCCCTCTCGCGATCGTTTCTAGCGCCCCTGGATGGCTTCCTGACAAGGAATTTGGGGAATTTCGCGAAGGGTGCGACCACGAATTTGAGCGACGAGTTGCGTCGGGCCAGGTCAAACTGAGTCCTGCTCGATGAGAATTCGTGAACGCCGAGACTGCACAGTGTGCAGCGTCGATCAGTTATCGTCATGTGAGTTTCTGAACCATTCTTAACTGGTTGACTCTCATTGACTTGCCCACGTGTCAGTCATAACATGGCATCGTGCGCCATGATCGGACAAACCATCTCGCATTACAACATCCTCGAAAAGCTCGGCGGAGGAGGGATGGGCGTGGTCTACAAAGCCGAGGATGTGAAGCTGCATCGCTTTGTTGCCCTGAAGTTTCTGCCAATTGAACTGGCAAGAGATCCAGCGGCCCTTGCAAGATTTCAGCGCGAAGCTCAGGCGGCCTCGGCACTGAACCACCCCAACATCTGTACGATCCATGAAATCGATGAGCAGGATGGACAAGCCTTCATCGTGATGGAGTTTCTCGACGGCGTCACGCTGAAGCACAAAATTGCTGGACGGCCTCTCGAGACAGAGCTGTTTCTGTCGCTCTCGATCGAGATTGCTGATGCACTCAACGCCGCGCACGTGAAGGACATCGTCCACCGCGACGTCAAGCCCGCAAATATTTTTGTGACGGAGCAAGGACACGCAAAGGTTCTTGATTTCGGGCTGGCGAAAGTTTTGGTCACCGAGGCTCGGGTAGCCGAAGCCGCGGGCGAAGAGACGATCAGCAAACAACATCTAACCAGCCCGGGCACGACGCTCGGAACCGTCGCCTATATGTCGCCGGAGCAAGTGCGTGGTAAAGAATTAGATTCTCGGACTGACCTCTTCTCTTTCGGAGTTGTGCTGTACGAGATGGTAACCGGCTTACCTCCGTTTCGTGGCGACACGTCGGGAGTAATCTTCGATTGTATTTTGAATCGAGAACCTGCCGCACCTGTACGCTTGAATCCGGAACTGCCCGCAGAGATCGAGCGGATCATTGACAAGCTGCTCGAAAAGGACCGCGACGTTCGCTACCAGCACGCCTCCGACGTACTCGTCGATCTGAAGCGCCTCAAACGCGACAGTGAGTCAGGGAGGGCTAAAGTTCAGGTTTCTGGGGCACGGACTCTTTCTTCACTGGGCCGCAAGCTTTTTGTTGGTTCCCACCGAGAAAAGCCGCGGATCAGGAGATCTGGGTTACGCTACCCCATTGTGGTCGCAGGAGTGGTGTTGCTAATGGCCACTGCCTTCTTCATTTACCAAAAGCGGAATTCTCCACCAGCACTCTCAGGCCAGCGCGCCCTAACCCGCTTGACTTTTGATGCGGGTCTCCAATACGGCGCTACTTGGTCACCCGACAGCCGTTTCATTGCCTACAGCTCCGATCGTGGCGGCAAGTTCGATGTCTGGGTGCAGCAAGTAAGTGGTGGCGATCCCGTGCAGATCACTAAAGGACCAGGCCGCAATTGGCAGCCGAACTGGTCGACCGATGGGAAATACCTTGCTTACCGCTCCGAAGAGGGCCAGGGCGGTCTGTTCATCATACCCGCATTGGGCGGCACTGAACGACAGATCACATCCTTCGGCTATCGCCCTCGATGGTCGCCCGATAGTTCTTGGATCTTGTTCCAGACGCATTTTGATATCGGTATTCCTGAGAGGTTTTATGTCGGGCGACTCGGCAGCCCGCCGCGCCAAGTGCTGGCAGATTTCCTGGCACAGCACAACTTGTGGGCCGGATCGGTCATGTGGCACCCGGATGGCAAGAGATTGTCTGTCTGGGATGGCGATACCAGGTCGAGTCCAAGTTTTTGGACATTGCCGATCAGCGGCGGTGTTGACATCAGATCAGGGGTTAGTCCCGCGATCGCAAAAGAACTTTTGGATGTAGCTGTCGACGATCCTAAGGGAGAATTGCCGGCGAATAGTATCTTCTGCTGGGCCCCTTCGGGCAAAGCCGTTTATTTCGAGAGAGTCTACCGAGGGGCGAACGACGTTTGGAAGATGACCGTTGATGAGAACACGTTACAAGGGACTGCGATTGAGCGTCTGACTACGGGTGCTTGGGATACGGAATTCGCACTCTCTCCCGACGGCAAGCGACTGGCCTTTACCTCTGAGTCCCGGAATGTCCGGCTCTGGCTCTTCCCGCTCGGGGCTAATCATGCAGTTATCAGGGGCAACGGTCAAGCAGTGACCTCGCCGGGGACGACTGCCTGGGAGCAGACCATGTCACGGGACGGCAAAAAGATCGCTTTCGTTGGCATTCGAGCCGGGAGGTGGGATCTGTGGGAGAAGTCGCTAGTAGACGGTCATGAGACTCCGACTCTCATGGACGAGTATCGTCGTCACTACCCGCAGTGGTCGCCAGATGGTACGCAACTCGCATATGTACGCCAAGGCCCCACAAGCCAAGACATGCAGTTGATGGTTTGGTCGAGTCAAAACCACACTGAAGAGGCACTAACGGCATCACTCAGCGACGACGTGCTGGTTTACGACTGGTCTCCCGACGGTAAGCAGCTCTTGTTGTCGCGATCGAACGCCGACACCCATCGACATGAAGTCTGGGCGCTGCCTCTAGCAGCTGCCCCTCATGCCGAAGCAGTTGCTCACAGGATTACATCCGATCCGACTTACGATCTCTACCAGCCCCACTTTTCCCCTGATGGTCATTGGATTCTCTTTGAGGCAGTGACAGACACGCCCACGGGGGGAGAATCCGCCCTTTACGTGATCCCCGCAACAGGTGGATCGTGGATCCGCATAACAGACGGCAAACGCTGGGACGACAAGCCTCGCTGGTCACCCGATGGAAAGACGATTTACTTTGTCTCTCGTCGAGGTGGCTTTTTCAATGTTTGGGGAATTCAGTTCGATCCGGCTAAGGGAAGGGCGATCGGAGAACCATTCCGCGTCACGGAATTTGAGAAGCCGAGTCTTAAGGTTCCAGAGACCATATCGTTAGTCGCGTTTTCGATCAACCAGGACAAGCTTGTACTGACGATGGAAGAAGTCTCGGGGAGTATCTGGGTGATGGATAACGTAGACCAATAATCGCGGAAATGGAACAGGTGTTGATCTTACAAGGTGGGTATCAGGGCATTGCTCTGCCCATATCTCTAAAGCCACCAGAGTCCCACGTCGATTGCCGATACAACGAGGTTGCCGAAAATACCGAAACTCCACATGGCGGAAGATTACACATTTCGTACACTTCGATACCTCGTCGCAAAAATGTGAACACGGTTTCTAAACGTCGGAAAATGTCCAGACCACCAACGCCGTCTGAACGAGTATTGCCGCGCCCTACCATCCTTTGCACGTCGGAGGACGACTCCAGATCCCAGCATCAGTCGTCAACTTCGGCCAGCCCAAAAACGTCCCGAGAAGCACGCTCATAAATTATTGATCTTCCGATGTCGTATTCCGGCGTGTTGACCAGCCCACATACGATCCTTTCTGGGAAGCTGTCAAGCACAATATTTGCCCGTACTGCTGGTACTTAGCACCTGTTAGCACATTAACACACGTAATCGTGCTAGAGTGCAGCCATGCCAAGCAAGACCGTCCGTGTCAACACAACAATTACAGTTGAGCAAAAAAAGATACTGGATCAGCTCACGGAGCAAACCGGGGCACCACTGACGTGGCTTATCCAGCGGGCAATCACCGAATACCTGGAGCGCAGGAAGAAGGACCTGAAATGAGAGCCGCCTTGTATTGCCGAGTAAGCACGTCGGAACAAGATAACGAGAATCAAGTCGTCCAACTACGTCAATTCGCTGTCTCTCAAGGATGGCAGCTCGTAAGCGAGTATTGTGATCAGACCTCTGGCAGTACAAGCAATCGACCTGAGTTCAAACGCATGTTCGATGATGCCAGTCAGCGACGTTTCGACATCTTGCTGTTCTGGTCGCTGGATCGGCTTTCGAGGGAAGGAGTGCTCGAAACTCTACAGCACCTGCAAAGGCTCACATCTTACGGGATCGCATGGCGTTCGTTCACGGAGCAGTACCTCGACTCAAGCGGGATTTTTCGCGATGCCGTAATCGGTATTCTCGCGGTCATCGCCAAACAAGAACGTATCCGACGATCGGAACGGACAATCGCCGGACTGCAGAAAGCGAGGCGACAAGGTCGCATTCTGGGTCGTCCCCGGGTTGCCGTAGATGGTGACCTAATAATGCAACTGCGTGCGGAAGGGCGCAGTTGGGGCGAGATCGAGAAGGAGACAGGTGTCGCACGTTCCACGGCGCAACGCGTGGTTGCACACTGTGCAGCGATGAGGAATCGTGCTTAGTAAAGAAACGATTATGGCCCTTGACCGTCTTGAGGCTCTTGCGAAAAGTCTTCGTGAGCTGAATTTGCGAAAGGACGCCCATCGAATCGGGGTCTCCTTCTTCACCAGAGCGAAGATGGACGATCCCGGCTTTGTCCCCAGTAACGACCCTCCCTGGCGCATCTTGCCCGAAAAGACACAGAAATTGTTTAGGATTGCGTGCGCTCGGCCCCGTTCATCAAGGTCGAAGATTCGCGATTAAGCGGCTTCTCGACCACCGTCACGCTATGTCCACGTTGCGCGGGAGATCCTGTGGCAGCGAGGTATCGATCCCAGTCGGAAGCTAGACGAAACGGTAAACAGAGCGCACTCGCGCCGGAAAAGTTTCCGCCATCGATAGATTTTCCGATACATCAATCCTTGATTCTGTTTACGCTCCAGCATTTGAGGACCTTTACTTCTATAGTAAGCCAAGTAGCTGATTACAAACAGCTTACGCACATTAAGACTTTGCACAGGTAAATTTCATCTCATCCCTTAGACAGTTCAGCTGTTCCGTAAAACTCGATCGATTTATTGCATAGAAATTATCGAAAACACGGAAGTAACGGTTACGTAAGCTCCACAATTCCGGGTGTTTGTTCGAGAGGATGGACTTTCGTAACGTCAGTACACTGTGGTGCTTGCTACCTTTGGTATCTAGCTTGCGTTTTCGTGTTTCGGCTAATCTTTTTGTATATCGTGCGGCAAATTCAGAGTTTTTTCGGGTTTCAGCCGTTCGATACAGATGATCGCGGGAAAGAACCTTCGCGGGTTTAATAGAGATGAGAACAGGTTCGGGGGTGGGGCATGGACAAATTTGTGAAGTTCTTAATGAATGTCCGTATCGGCGTTTGCGAAATCGCTGGAACCGTGGGCGTTGTCGCGATGATGGCGTTCGCGACCTACATGGCGTGGAAAGACTATATAGCGCCATTGATTCGTTGATTTTTTGTGGCAGAGGAGGGCTGCCGTCCGCGCCCTGTAAGTTCTTGCGTTTACGTAGACGATAGCATAGTGGTCACTTGAATCTGTAGGAGGGAGTTCACGATGAACTTGGCAAGCTTGGCGGTTTACTTCGATGCGGATCCATCAGTAGCTCACCCGGCTCACCTGGACTGGCCGAATCTACTTGTCGGGGCTTTGCTTGGATTCATATTGGGCATCATCGCTGCTTATATTGCTCACAGCAGCTACGACAAGAAGCAAGCGGCACGAAAAGCGGCTTGGCTGAAGCAGAAATACGGGAAGTTGGCGGGTGCATACTCAAACTTTCGGCCGGATGGAAGCCCTACGACAGGATCAGTGGAACTCAAACAAAACCCTGATGGATCGTTTGGCATTCTGGGGCTGCACGCCGACCGCACCGTTGAGTGGGAGAGCACACTTTGGATGGACGAGAAATTCGAGAACTACGGGACCGCACGCTACCAATACCGAGCAGCTAACAACAACGGCATTCAGTTGATCAGGTATTTACCGGAAACTGAAGAACTGCACGCCAGCGCAGAAAGAGAAAGTCCCGGACCATTGCGGTTTAGCCATGTTTGGCGTCGTCGAAAATGATCATCGCAGGCCAAGAGCAAACTGGAGAAACACACACATCAGCACACTTTAAGCAATAGGTAGATACTGAACACCGTGATCTGCTGCTGGTTCTGCGTAAGGTGCCTTCGCACTGCGGGTCACACTTGCAGAGAAGATGCACAACGGGAACTTGAGCAGTCGCGAACTCAGGTTGCCGAAAGAAGCAAGGCAAATCGGTCGCTTGTGTTTCTGCAATCAACTCGCAATCACTTAATGTGAACCACTACGGTCTTAAGGGAACTTAAGGTGCCGTCCGTGCCCTGTAAGTTCGTGCGTTTACGTTCAGTGATGGCTTCGAGTCCTACCTGAGGAGCCATTCTTTCAATGGCTTAGGCTTCGTTGCGCTCTGTTTGCGCTCCATTTGCACAGAATGCAAGCTGCGCGACTTTCCTCAAAGGTGCGACCTTACTCAATCGCTTGAAGGTATTCTGCGAAGGACCCACCGACATTCCCATCTTTGAGGAACTGGTCGGGCAAGTCGGTGAAGCCCCGAAGATTGTATTTGCCGATATTGCGGGCTGGCCGGGCTTGCGAAACAAGGATCCTGATTTCCTCCTGCTAGGCTCAAGCGCCGCGATCGTCATCATGGATGGCGATCAAGGCCGCGAGCTACACAAACACGATCAGCCTCTCACCGACCTCGCTGAAAAACAGAAAAATCGACTGGTCCGACATGGCATTGATCTCCACGTACTTCGTCGCTACGGAATAGAAAACTACATACCGCAGTACGCTGTTGAGCGTGTACTCGGGTTAGACCTATCGGATTACTTCCCGGTTCCGGAGCATGTGCCCTTCACCGAGCATCTCTCAGAGGACAACACAGGCTTCCGATATCGATTCAGACGCTGGGTAGCGTCAAAGCTGGATTTGAAGATGCCGAGACCTCGGCGCCCTCTGTATTCCAAGCGCCAAAACAGCGAGGTTGCGAAATTCATAAATCTGCAGGCCCATCTCGCAGGAACGGACCTTTTTCGAATAATCGAAGCGATTGTTCAGCGAGCACGAGAACTTCAAGAGGATTGATCTGGTTTTTGGTAAGACCCCCGGGCTTACTGTTCTGAACTCGCAAAACGTCGTAGCTATCCGATTCGGTGAGCTTCGGCGGAACCGTAACAGCCTTCTTCTTCGCCATAACCGCGCCTCCTAGCTCGCGAAACGCTATGCCTCGTCGTCCGGCGGGCCAGCTGCTTCTGCGGGATCTTGTGTACGGATCTTTTCCACATTGACATAAGAGACGTACCGGAGGCAGGAACCTTAGAACCGGCCACCCACCCAGCTTCCGCAGCATCTGAGTTCCCGAGATGGACCTGCTTGCCTGCCGCCCGCGGTCCCTGGAGGCCCTAATGTTACGCTACGTTTTCTCCCTTATCTCGGCTTGTCTGCTGCTTACCGCTTGTGCCGCCGCGGCCGCCGCCAATCACTCGGGGCCCACAGAGTACGCGAACCTCCCGCTCTCGTTCGAGGCGAACGTCGGGCAGACGGATGCGCGCGTATCGTATCTAGGCAGAAGCGTGTTCTTCACCGACCAAGGTGCAACGTTGAAACTGCCTCTGCCGGGCGGTGGGTATCTCGCCGTCGCGATGAAGTTCGAAGGCGGCCGCCGGTCTGCAAAAATTACGGCCGAATCTCCGCTGCTCGGCCGCAGCAATTATCTGATCGGCAAGCCAACCAACTGGCACACTGGGATCCAGCAGTTCGCGCGCGTGCGCTACGCGCAAGTTTATCCGGGGGTGGACTTCGTCTTCTACGGCACTGGCAGGGATCTCGAATACGACATCGCACTCGCGCCAGGTATCGACGTGAACCAGGTGCGTCTCACCTTCGAGGGAGTGGACTCTCTCGGCGTTGACGCAAACGGCGACCTGACTCTCCACACGAAGGCTGGGGACCTTCGACAACTTGTGCCTGCCGTATACCAGAGGGTTAGCGGCCGCTTGCGCCGCGTCCGCTGCCACTACACGCTGCTCGCAAAGAACCAAGTCGGGTTCACCCTCGGCGCCCACGATCGGGAACAACCGGTGGTCATTGACCCCGTGCTGCGCTGGTCCACCTACCTCGGCGGCAGTGGCACGAGTGGGGACGCTGCCTTGAGCATCGCGGTCGACTCCAGCGGGCACGCATATGTAACAGGCGTAACAAATTCGCTCGACTTCCCCACAACGCCAGGCGTATTTGAGGCAACAGTACCGGCGCCTGGACAACGCTCCGCCTTCATCACGAAGATGGCCTGGAATGGTCGTAGCGTTATCTACTCGACGTACTTCGGCGGAACGAATTGCAGCGAAACTTTCCCCACTGGGATCCGTGTCGACGGCTCCGGAAATGCCTACATCACCGGTTCCACGGACTGCACCGACCTGCCGGTCACAAGCGGCGCGTATCAAGGAAGCTACGGGGGGAGCGTAGATGATTTTGTCGCCAAGTTGAATGCCACTGGCACAGCCCTGGTTTACTCTACCTACCTCGGCGGGACCGGTAACGAAAGAGCGGGAGGCATCGCCGTCGATTCAGCCGGCAATGCCTACATCACGGGTGAAACGGCATCTGCCGATTTTCCCACCACCTCGGGTGCATTTCAGACTGCCAAGCCGGCTTCAGGCAGCGCCCCCGCTGCGTTCGTTACCAAAGTGAGTTCCGACGGTAGCTCCCTCCTCTACTCGACCTATCTTGGGGGCCCCGTGACCTCCTCGTTTCCGTACAACACCGCCAGAGGCACCAGGATCGCGGTTGATGCATCCGGCCACGCTTACGTCATCGGCACAACAAACTCAACCGGGTTTCCGGTCACTGCGGGCGCGTACCAGACGAGCCTTAGTGGACCTGCCATTAATAACCCCGGAGACGTTTTCGTGACCAAGCTCAACCAGACCGGGGCCGGGCTCATTTATTCGACCTACTTGGGTGGGAGCGGCGCCGAAAATGTATTCACCGACGGCGGACTAGCAATCGATAGCGCCGGCAACGCTTACATCACCGGAGACTCGTTCTCGACAAACTTTCCAACGACTCCCGGAGCCTTTCTCAGTCCTGCCGCTTGTGGCCCGGTCCTGACCAAGCTGAACGCCACCGGAACTGGCCTGGTGTATTCCGGGCATTGGCGGATCGGACCGTGCCCGGATGGTGAATCTTTCGCTACTGGGGTTGCAATTGACGCCGGAGGATACGCGTACGTCGTCGGTCAGACGATCGCTCATTGGCCGAATTTTCCCTTTGTGCGCGCATTCCAGGAATCGATTCAAGACCAGGGATTCACCTTCAACACCTTCGTACTAAAACTGAACCCCACCGGCACAGCGGCCGCCTACTCCAGCCTACTGGGCGGCAACGGATCGTTTGACTTGGGTACGGCCGTTGCGCTCGATTCGGCAGGCAATGCTTACGTAACCGGAGAAACCAACTCCACCGATTTTCCAGTGACCCAGGGCGCGTTTCAGCAACACAAAGGGGGACGGTATGGCGAAAATGCTTTCGTCGCCAAGATCATCTCGGTCTGCGATGCCGGCCCGACTGACCCCTCAGTGACCATCTGTTCTCCGGGCGACGGGGCGACGCTGCGCTCGCCGGCGGTCGTCAGGGCAGTGACGCGCAACTCCAGTTCCCCGGTAGTACGCACTGAAGTATGGGTAGACTTTGTGAAGGTGTACGAGATTAAGCTGTCAGCCATGTATGCCAAGATTCCGTTGACAGTCGGTACTCACCGGCTCACAGTCCAGTCAATGGACCACAGCGGGGTGTTCTTCAACACAACGATTTATGTCACGGTTGCGCCTTAACCAAATTGCAACACCGGCGGCCACAATGCGCCGCTTTGCCACGAATTGTGTTCGCAACCTAACTTTCGGAACGCCCCGTACGGGCGAGACCGGCAATTTCCGTGTTGCCGACAAACTGCGAGTTGCACGTCGATCGAACGTGGACTGGAGCTATGGCTCTTCTTGCCGCTAGGGCCAACTCGCCGTTAGCAGAACGCTCGTTCTCGATCGCCGTTCAGCCCTTTCCCCGTTCGACAGTGCTTCCTACGCGATCTCCACTAGGTCTCCCTCCGAGATGGGACCGGGTTGCGTGACCTGGGTCCACATCCCAGCTTTGCCCCCATGGGTTCGATGCAGCGTCTTGAAGATGTTCACATCAGTGTCCAGACCCGGTTGGGCGCGGTTGACCATCGTGCAGCGTATGCATCGCTGACGTGGGATGAGCTGTGCCGAACCGACTCTAAGCTGACGATCTGCCCAAGCGTCCTCGGTCCACCCCTCGCCATCAAGCTGGATCAAGATATTCGGGCGGAAACGACGCACATCCCAGGCGCCGGCGGGATAGGCGACTGCACCGCTGCGCAAGCCGGCGGTGCTGATCAGTAGCACAGGGAACGCATCGACGAAACGACCCTTCGGCATCGTCCATTCAATCGCTTGACTCGCGTCGTCGGTAGCATCGGCAAAGTACTCAGCATTCCCAGCATGGCTGTCAGAGGCGGCTACTAAGGTGACGGGCTTGCCTAACCACGCTGAGAGTGCGGCGTCTGTCACGGGACCAGTTCCAGCCACCTCTTGGCCGTCAGGTAGGATGACTACGGGAAGATCCCCTGCCGCCAAACGCGACGATGCAAATAGCAGGCGCGGCTCACGCCGGGCGGTAAGGATTCGACCATCGCAACGATCCTGAATGCCCCACATGCGATCGCCTTCGATCCCATCGTCCACCAAATGCGCGGTGGGCAGCCGTTCTCCTAAGAGAGATTTCACGGGATAGCGCCAAAGCTGCGCAATGCGCAAGCTTGCTGCGGCGGAACTCGCCTGAGGCAGAATGGGCACCGGAAAATTGCTGTTGCTCATGGTTCCTATTGGTCACAACTGGATGGTGATCTCAGTCGGTTCTTGGGCCTTGGCATGTTGCTCGCCCAGCAAAAAAAGAACGCGCCCATGCGGCCTGCCCAATCTTTGCATGGATGACGGGCAATCCGGAAGTTACGCGTAGTATGGGGTGCGGACTGTTGGCGTGCGCAACTTGCTGTCGGTAAACCGAAGTGGGATCAAATCGAAGCATCTCCCTCAACTGGATGTGCCTTGGGTTGCAAGCCTTTCCGACGCAGTTATGGTATGGGAGAAGAAGCGTTAACTTGCCGACCCAAAATGCGATTCCATGCCGTTTACGTGCCACTCGCGGTGGACTGCATCGAAAACATTTGATTCAGCCTCCTGGTGGATGGTTCCTTGTTTGAAGTGGACGCGCTATGTTATCAAACAATTCATTGAAGGGCGACCCACATATTCGCCGAATTTGTTCGTTCCATGGAGGACGAAAAGCCTTCTTGCTTCACCGGAGCTGGCTCCCAGTTTCCGGTATTCCTCGATTCTTCATCTTGTAGGAGACCAGCGAACATCCAGTGACCGTTCTAGGTACGAGCATCTGGGTGTTCTTGCGACTCATCGTAGAGTCCGCTTCGGAGCCAACGATGGCCGGCAGGAGAGCTGAGATATGAGTATTTTCACGATACTGTTCGTCATCCTTCTGATTGCCTGGGTTTTGGGATGGGGCGTGTTTCACGTCGCCAGTGCGATGATTCACATTCTTCTCGTGGTGGCGCTTATTTCGCTGGTGCTTCACTTCGTGCGTGGACCACGTGCGGTGTGAGAGAAAGTCGGGAATCGTGCACGGGAGCCGCGTACCAAATACTTACGGCGCGTTGTGACGTAATCGGGAAGTGCTGTATTTGCGATGGCTATGTACGCCACAAGCGCGCTCACCTATCACTCTTCTTCATTTTTCGTTTGGAACGTTTCTTTGCCGCCTTTTTCTTACGTGGCGTAGGGTGAACGACTCGCTCTGGGAGGGTCTTGGCTCCCGTTTCACGGTTCCACTCCTCGAATGTTTCATTCGAAATCTTTCCCTCCACCAAAAGCTGGGCGAACTTGCGCCTCTGAGCTTTGCTCTTAAACGGCATTAGGCCTCGTGAATAGGGCTGGAATTATAGTGGGTAGCGGCTCTGGGGCCAAGCCGCAATGGTCAAAACAGACAACGATTAGGTCGGAAGATCTTTTTTCAGACTTGCAAATTGTGCTGCTCAAGTCATAAATTATTCTGCTCGCTGCTGCACTCTTCACCGTGGAAGCGGAGAAGCAGCAGCCCTGGTCTGGCAATGAGGAGTCAAATTTCAGAGAAACCGGCCTGGAAGCGCGATCATCTCTCAGCCGAGATGCTGGATGTTGTAACGCAGCAAATGGCGGTTGCTGTCGCGCGTTGCAGCCGCGATTTCCGATTTTTGTGGGCCAACCAAAGGTACGCCGACTGGCTCCGCCGTTCACCAGAAGACATTGTGGGCCACCCGATTCCAGAGGTTTTAGGGGCAGAGGCATTCCAGGCCTTGTTGCCGTCGTTCAAGCAAGTTTTGGCTGGAGAGAACGCAAGCTACGAAGAAGAAGTCAATGTCTCTGGCATTGGTAAGCGCTGGCTGTCCGCAACCTACACTCCAACGCGCAATACTGACGGGACTGTGGACGGATGGGTTGCAGTGGTTCTCGACACCACTGAGAAGAAACGAGAAGAAGAAGCCCGGTTCAAACACGTGGCGATAGTCGAGTCTTCTGAAGACGCGATCATCTGCAAGGACCTCAACGCAATCATCACCAGTTGGAACGCGGGTGCACAACGCATCTTTGGATATGCAGAGGCGGAGGTTGTTGGCCAACCCATTACAATCCTCATCCCTCCTGAGTTGTTGGATGAGGAGAACACGATTCTGGAAAAGTTGAGGGCCGGGGGACGCGTTGAACACCACGAAACAACGCGATTGAAGAAATCCGGGGAACGGGTTGAGGTTTCCCTGGTCATTGGGCCAATCAAGAATTCAAACGGCAGAGTTGTGGGATTTTCCAAAATCGCCCGTGACATAACGCCACGAAAACAGGCTGAAGCAGCTCTTAGGGAGAGCGAAGGCCGATTTCGACTGGTCGCCGACACCGCCCCCGTGCTGATCTGGATGTCGGGAACGGACAAACTCTGCACTTATTTCAACAAATCCTGGTTGGATTTCACTGGGCGATCTCTTGAACAGGAGCTTGGAAATGGTTGGACTGAAGGCGTACACCCGGACGATTTGCCGGGTTGCCTAAGTACTTACACACAGTCCTTTGATCATCGAGAGAAGTTCAAAATGCAATATCGCCTTCGCCGACATGATGGCGAGTACAGGTGGGTTCTTGACATCGGAGTACCGCGGCTGAATTCCGATGGTTCGTTCGCGGGCTACATTGGGAGTTTGGTAGATATAACTGAGCACAAGCTGGCCGAACAAGCTTTGCAAGAATTGAATCGAAGCCTGGAAACGCAAGCAGCAGTGACCCAATCAAGGGAAGAACTGCTGAAAATCTTCGTCAAGAACGTTCCGGCAGGAGTGGCAATGCTCGACCGGGACATGCGTTATTTACAAGTGAGCGACCGCTGGTGCCAAGATTACTCGGCCACTAGTTACCAATTGCTTGGAAATTCGCATTACGAGCTTTTCCCTGACATCCCTAGCCAATGGAAAGGACTGCATCAGCGGGTTCTTCAGGGAGAGGTTCTTCGAGCCGATGAAGATCGCTGGGATCGTGAAGACGGCAGCACTGTATGGACTCGATGGGAGATTCGTCCGTGGAGGACGTCCGCGGGAGACATAGGCGGAATTCTCATCTTTGCGGAGAACATCACCCGCCGCAAGCAGATGGAACAAGCACTCTCAGGACTGAGTCGAAAATTGATCGAGTCCCAGGAGCAGGAGCGCACCCGGATTGCCAGAGAGCTTCATGATGATGTCAGCCAGCAGCTTGCTTTGTTAGCTGTCGAATTAGATCAATGTGCTCAGAGCGCGGGCCACAATCCCGATCTGCACAGTCGTCTAGATCACGCCAAGGGACGAATCTCCGAAGTTGGCAAGGATGTGCAGAGTCTGTCTCACCAATTGCATTCGTCGAAGTTGGAGTATCTAGGGCTGGTTGCGGCGGCAAAAAGCTTTTGTAAGGAAACCTCTGAGATTAGCGATGTCAAGATTGATTTCAAAGAAGACCGCGTGCCTCGCACCTTGCCGAACGAAGTCTCGCTTTCGCTGTTTCGGATTATGCAGCAAGCTGTGCACAACGCGGTTGAGCACAGTGGCGCAAAGCGTGTCGAAGTGCGC
>Ga0157372_10000599_pt1 | contig 39288 bp, 34 predicted proteins | sample C55metaG_FD_115307 | JGI IMG/M metagenome (GOLD analysis project Ga0157372, IMG submission 115307) | Corn rhizosphere microbial communities from Kellogg Biological Station, Michigan, USA - C5-5 metaG | ecosystem: Host-associated > Plants > Roots > Rhizosphere > Soil | place: USA: Michigan...
GCGCCCGCCACCAGGCTGAACGGTGAATAGCCGTAGTAGAAGAGTCCGACGATGGAGGCAACGCCCATGGCGCTGAGGCCGAACGCATCCGCCAACTGCGGCATCATTACCGCCGGCGCTGAGCGTAGCGCGTACTGATAGAAGTAGTACACAGCCGTTACGAGCCATGCGACGACGGCCGTTCTGACACTATTGGCCAAGAGTGGTCTCCGTTGTGAGTTCCTCAAAAGATTGCTTAGAGCAACCTGCATCAATCTTGCTAGCGCGGCGATGGCTTTGCCGCTGTCCAATACCCAGGCCGCGTTGTCACTTTAAACTCCGGTCTCAGTACGTGCACCTCGATCTCGTGATAACCGGGCTCGTCTAGATTGCTGGGCAAATACGTCAAGAGATATTGGCCGTGAATCTCTTCCCCAATATCAGTGATAGCCTGCTCCAATCCTTTCTGCGTCTTGTAGGAATACCCGCGCCCGCCTGTGAACTTCGTATAGACTTCCTGAGGATTGGAGATGAAGATAGCTTTGACCGCGGTGAAGATTTCGTTGAAGATCGGTGACCAATCTCCCATGGAGGAGGAACAACAGACTACACCCTGTGCATCCGTAGTTTGCGTGGCGATCACGCCGGCCGGAAGTGGCCTGGCCTCGGGAGGAATCGGGCTCGGTCGCGGAGGATCTGGATGCGTGTTCAGCGACGTGAGCAGGTGCGAAACCTCGACAGCGTATACCGTCACGTCGCGGAACTCCGCTTCGGTGAGCACGTCGCGGACTTTCATCTGGCTGCCGTTATCCCGCGTCTCGCTGATTAGCATGAGGACTCGCCTGCGCGACCTGTCGCGCCTTCTCAGCATGACAACGCCTTGCATAGCAGCATCGTTCAAGTGGCTAGGGCTACTTCCGCTCTTGATCTTCTTGAAGGCGTCCGATATCTTGTCCGGATCCGATGTGAAATCCGTCATGGTTTGAATGCGATGATCGAACGACAGCACGGCCATTTCGCCGGACTCGCCCAAAAGCAAGCCGCTGAACAGGCTGCCGATCTTGCGGATACTGGGCAATAGTTTTTCCATGTTCGCGCTCGCCTGGACCGCCACCACGAGCGAGATGGGATGGGATGTCGCGTCTTCAGTGATCTTTTGCAGCTTGCGGTTGTCGTACAACTCGAAATCGAGCGGCGTCAACCCATTGACAACTTGTCCGTGGCGATCGCGAACGATCACGGGCGCCATGACGAACGCGTTTTCTTGGCGAAAAATGATGTCACTCTGATCGATCGGTTCTGGCGATCTGGCCAGCTCCTGCGCGGCCAAGAATGGCGTCTGCGGAGATGAGGACAACAGGATCAGACCTGCGATGACGCCATGCTTCCAAACAGGTCCGGCGGACACGATGCCTCCCTCAAGTTCACGGGTAATCCCGCGTCCTTTCGCCCAACGGGACTGTGATTCCCTCGCTGGCCTAGGGATGCATTTCTTTACGATCTGACAGCCCTTAGCGAATCCATTCCAATAATTTTGCTCGCGTACTGCTTACCTGCCGGTGTCGTGCCGTCCCGAAGTACCATCATCGTCCTACCTTCTGTCGAAACGAGGCGGCGGTCAGAGTAGACTGGTTTTGCCATCTTTCATACCCGTGACCAAGATGACGTGGGCATTGACCCACTTCATCGTGATCGTGGCCACAGCTGATGCGGTTCTCACGGGCAGGGTCGCTAGCGTCATCTTGCACGGTGTCTCATTGAGCTGACATTAAAAGTAAGATCGTTCTCAATCCCTTGACCATCGCCGCGGATTCTATCTGAATGGTGGCGAGAAGAAAGCTTGGAGCGCGCGGTTCGAACCTTGACTTAGAAGGGACCAGTTTCCAGGTGCACAGCTTAAGGTAGTAAGCGAGATTGGTTCTGGTCGAAAAGACGCCCCGAGTCTGTCAGAGCGGGGACCGCACTCGCAGTGGCATCCAATTTCGTCTTCTTGAAGTTGAAGGCTTCCAGGTTTATGGTAATCAATGCCACTGCGACGTCTTGCGACTCGTGGGTCAACGAGGTCCGATAGTCGGTTCTCTTCCATCCGCGGCCTGCGAGAGCCGTCAAACGCACCCGGTCGGAATTTCTCAAATACCGCCCCAAACTAAGCGCCAGACTCGTTTGATCTTATATTCCTAGTACCGAGCTCTGCAGAAACGTCGTGGCGCCGCCAAAGAAGTAGTTTTTCCAGGGCAGTAAAAGATATGCGCTCAAATCGGCTTGGTTGCGTGTGGCCGTTTCGGTGCCAGTACTGGATGAGAGGTTGGAATTGTATCGGAGCCTCGATCCCCAGCGACTCTGCTGATAGCTGAGATCCGAGCCAATATTGTACTGGATGGTGCTGTTGCCTTTGGAATAGAGTGCTCCCATCGTGATGCTGCCGCTGAAACGGCGCAGAAAACTTTCGGAAGTCTGCGTCATGCGTACGACCTGAGACTTATCGACCGTGAGGGACTCTTCCGCATCATTCGGCTGGATCTCCATCTTTACCGGCATACCGCCCAAGATCTCAGGAGTAATCACTCTGCCGGAGTAAATGGAGCCGTCTTGGAGCTGTATGAGGAATAAACCGGCGCTTTCCAGGCGGGCCACGTTTCGCCATCCACGTAGTCGAGTTCGACCTGGAGGACTCCGCCTTCGAGCCTTTTCACTTCACCAGTGATGTGATCGCCATCTTCATCACCAGCATGTCGGTTTTGGCCCTGGAAAACGCTGGAAATGAAAGGCAAGCCGCCGCGGTAAGCAAAAGGCCCTGAATCGAGACCGCAGGTCGCACGAATCTAAAAAAACCTGCCCAAGTTGAAATACACGCGGCGATGCCCGCTATCTCCCACGGCTCCCCCGAAAAATACGGGACCGAGTAGAGTCTCCACGACCAGACCCACGCTGCCGTCGTTCGGAAGCCGGGACGCGCCGTAAGCCTTCCCCACTTCATAGGAGGAGGTGAAGAATGCCTTGTGGCCGATGAGGGGAGGCAGGCTGAACAGCTCGTAAACATAGCCGATCCGCGCGAGCCAGTACTGGTTCGTCCGCAGCTCGTTTCTTCCGTAGGCATTCAACTGGCCCGGTCCACCTAAGAAGAACTGTTGGATGCCCGTATCGAGACGACCGAAGGTAGTGCCGCCGAACGCTTGCAAGTAGACCGAGCCACGTTTGCTGATCGGCCGAATCACCCCGATATACGCCTCAGACAAAGGGAATGCTCTGCTAGCGGCCGGGGCCGCGTCGATCCAGGCAGCACGAAACCGAGCGACTTGGCCGGTGCGCGGCACCAAAGGGCTGTCGAGCCTGTCCAGTGTGAAGGTAATTGAAGTAACGCCAGTCCGGCTGTTGGGCGCGGGGAGGACAGGTGAACCCACGCTCAATGAGGAGTTGAAATAGCCAACTTCGTATCCAAGGCGGAGTTCGCTGAATCGATCAATCGCGAACCCTACGTCGGCTCCTCCGCCATAGCGGCGAATTCGGTATTGTGCCACCTGAGTCGAACGATTGTACAGATCAAACGGAACATTGGTGGCAAAAAGTCGCGGAGCCACGAACCACTTGCTAGTCGGTGAAACTGGCCGGTAGTATTCGGTAGAGATTCCCCACGTGGAACCCAGTGAAACATCCGTCCTCCATTCAGAGCGAAACCCGCCTACGTCGAGCGCAGTGATGCGCGCGGTAGTCGTCCATCGGACGTTGGCCAGGTCAAACCCATCGACCAGGAAGCCGACGTTCACAAGCGGTGGGGCGTAGCCCTTCTCCTCCGCTCGGATCTCAATCCCGGAGCGGTTCTGGGCCTCGATCATCCCATAAGAAAAACGCGTAAAACGGCCGCCTCCCGAGATCAAGGCGATGTCCTCTTCAAGCCGGTCAAGGTCCAGCGGCTTGCCAGCATGAATGTCAAGTTCTTTCTCGATCTCGCGAGACAACCCCGGATCGGCACCGCTCACGTGGATGAAAGTCGGCGTGGGCGAAGAGCGCAGGCGGCGGGAGTCTCGGACCTGCAGATGCTGTTGCCAGGCTGCCTCGTCGAGGCCCAACTTGGCGAGCATTTGATACTTTTTTCCTGCTCCCTCCGATCCTTTCGCGATTATCTGGGCGCTGGCACCGTAGCTGGTGCCGGTATAGCCGGCGAGATCCACGGATACCACAAGATCCGCAGCCTCGAGACTGCGCAATTGGTTGGCGTCGATTGTCACGCTGATGGAGCGCTGCATCACGGATCGCAGCGACGGACTGCTCTCAGGGCGATAGGGGGAAGAGGCCAGGTGGACCACGATGACGATGTCCGCCCCCATCTTCTTCACCACGTCCACGGGTAAGTTGTTCAAAAGTCCGCCGTCGACCCAGGTGCTGTTTCCATTCGTCACCGGGGTGAATATTGCCGGCAATGACATGGTTGCCCGCAGAGCCTCGCCAAGAGGACCGTTTTCAAAGATGTGCTCTCTTCCCGAGTTCAGGTCGGTGGCAACGCAGCGGAAGGGTATCGGCAAATCGTCAAAGCTTTTTAGATCTGAGTAGGGGAGCGTAACTCGGTCAAAAAGGAAAGTGATTCTCTGGCCCGAGCTTAACCCTCCCGGTCCACTGAACCCGCGGCGAAGGCCGAATTCGAGGTCATTCTGAAAGGAGCGCTTGTCTTCTTTCCGGCGGAAGGATAGGGTCTCATACGCTGTCTTTCCACCGATTGCTTCGGCCCAATCGATGGTGGACACCAGATCCCGCAGCTCGGCCGCGCGCATGCCGGTGGCGTACATACCTCCCACGAGGCCCCCCATGCTTGTACCGGCGAGGTAGTCGATCGGAATCCGGTGCTCTTCAAACCATTGAAGGACGCCGATATGTGCCAAGCCGAGCGCCCCGCCGCCTTCAAGAACCACTCCGATCTTAGGGCGATCGACGACCAGCGGCTGCTGCTGACAGAAGCATTCGAGCGCCGAAACAAGCAGACAAAGAACCCGCATTACGCCGATAAATGTCTGTGGGACTGCTGCTGAAAAACTCTCTCGGGAGGAGCGGCCATGTGCGCCATCAAGCTCCACGGGCCCGTCTGCGTGCAGTGCCGCAGCATTCGCAGGCGCAACTCCGCCCGCGCTCGCAGGAGCCTGGACTTCGCGGCAGGTACCGTGATCCCCAACCGCGCGGCGAGATCCTGCATCGGCAACTGTTGCACATCGCGCATCAACATCACATTCCGCAACAGTGGTGGAATTCGCCGGATTTCGATCCGCAAGACGCGGAGTACCTCGTGCTTCCCAAGTGCGCCTTCCGGATCAGAATCCGGCGTCGGGAGTTGGATGGGTTCATTCCCACTCTCAGGATCGCGGTCATCTAGGTGGACGAATTGTGCCTGGCGCTTCTGGCGGATAAGCATTAGACACTGATTCTGGACGATCCGAAGCAACCATGTGGCGAATTCGGCTTCTCCCTGGAATTGATCGATGTGCTCGAATGCTTTCCAGCATGCATTCTGCGTTTCTTCTTCCGCTTCTCCGCGGTTTCGGAGGATGGAGGCTGCCAGGTTCACACATCTGCTGCGATGGCGGCGAATCAACTCGCCAAACGCGTCTCGATCGCCATTCTTCGACATCGTAACGAGGCGTTGATCCGCCAAAAGACTGTCAAATAGAATTTGCATGTCTGAGACAAAGCAAGTGAGTAGCCACGCTTGAATCACGAGTGTTGTTGTCCTAAGTTCGTTGAAACCGGAATGTTTATAAAAATCTCTCGAACTGAGAACTGTCCCCTGCAGCACAGTTGCCGGAGGTATTGTTCCCGCAGGGCCAGATTGAATTCCGCATGGATAGCTTCGTTTCACCCTCTGGGGCGCCGCCAAACGCCCCAATCGAGGGCATCCTTTGTTGAACCAACTGTGCCCCGAACTTCATCCGTTCGGCTTGGAGCGAACCGGCCCATGAACGCGCAAGACGCGATGAAGAGGTTGCGCGGGGCTTTGATAGAGGAAGGGCCGGACCGCTATCGCCTCGCGTTCGGCAAGACGTTTCTATTCGTCAGGCTGCAAGGAGTCCGCACCTCTATTCGATATGGAGCTCGGGACCATGTCGCCTTTCGAATCGATGATTTAAACCTCACCGTAGAGGATCTCAGAACTCATGGGGTTCGCAAAACAATACCGTGGAACCTCGTGGAGAGCGTGGCTGCGGGCGAACTGGAATCAGAGAACAGCGATCTGTTCCAGGGGTAGATGTTCAAAGAGGCCGGGGAGCGGGCAAAGCAAGAATGCAGACTCTGTAGTGGCAGATAATTTGCACCCGTTCCACATAATGGTGCATCGCGGGAATAGATTGGAATCCGCACATCTGTGCGCCGGCCGTAACGCAGGTAGAGGAATCATGGTAGTGCGGCCGTCGAGGGTAATCAGTAAGCGAGCGGTTTAGGAGAACAGAGGATGGGAACTGCTTTTAGCCGTGGCATTGCGCTTGCCGCCTTTGCGTTTACTTACCCCATTTCGAATCTCGACGGGCATGCGATTCTGCGTTCTACCGCACCGGCGGTCAATGAAGTGGTGCATGGCACGACGGTGCACATACGACTCCAGTTTAGCTCGAGAATTGACGTCAAGCGCTCCCGGCTGATCCTGCTTCTTCCCTCTGGAGGCGAACAGGTGTTGGTTGCGGATCAGCCTTCTCCGGACATTGTCAGATCCGAAGTGGCGGAGTTGGCGCCGGGCGCCTACATCCTGCGGTGGCAGGTTCTTGCCGAGGACGGTCACATCACGCGTGGCGAGTTACCCTTCCGTACGCAGTGATCGCCCGTGCCGCAACTGCTCGACATCTTCGCGTTTGTTTCGGTTCTGTTTCGGGGCATGACCCTTGCCTTCGAGATGTTGACGATCGGCGGCGTGATTTTTCTCCTGGCGATCGCCCGGAATGAAATCTCCAACCGAGATTCGCGACGGCCATCGCGGTTCCTGACGATTTCCGCAGCGGTGCTGGCTGCTACTCAGATCGCATTCGTAGGTGCGAATTCCGTTGTTCTGATGAATTCTACCGGCCTGACATGGGCGGATGTGAGAGGCGCGAGCTTCAGCGTAGCTGGCGCGTTCATCATCGTTGGAGCGGCATTCGTGGGAGGATTCGCGCGCTCGGGCAGTGGGAAGTGGATGTGTCCCGCGGGCTGCATCCTGATCCTGTACGGGGCAGTGATGACGAGCCATTCCGCTGCGCGCCTTGAACATCGCGGCGTGCTCGCAGGCCTTACTCTTTCCCACCACCTCGCTAGTGCCGCCTGGATCGGGGCTATGCCGTATCTCCTCTGGACTCTCAGAGGAATGCCCAATCGTGAGGTTGCCCGGTCGATCACCAGCCGATTCTCGAGAATGGCGATGGTTTCCGTTGTAGTCCTGGCAGGTGCCGGCGGCTCGATGGCTTTGCTCTATGTTGGGAGTCCGGCCGCATTAACCGGCACGATCTACGGGATTATGCTGTCGTCCAAGGTAACGCTGACGGCTTTGCTTCTCCTGCTCGGTTGGATGAATCTGAGGATCGTTCGTGCGGTTCGGGCCGGAGCTCCAGCGAACCTTCTTCCCCTACGGCGGTTCGGCGAAGCGGAAGTGGGCATCGGCTTCACAATTATATTGGCCGCTGCATCGCTAACCTCCATGCCACCCGCCGCCGACGTGTTAGTGGGCCGCGTGACGATTCCGGAAATTGCTGAACGTGTGAAACCAAAATGGCCGCGAATGCGGACACCGGCCCTCGACGAACTCTCACCGCCGACGCTATGGACAGCGTCCTTCGCAGCAGCCGTTCCCAGATCCTTCGTGCCAGGCCAACTAACGCAACCCAGCAAGCCAGCGGATATCGCGTGGTCCGAATACAACCACCACTGGGCGGGGTTGGTCGTGCTTGCAGCCGGCATCTTGTCGTACTTGGCTCGGCGCGTTTCGTGGGCGAAGCACTGGCCTTTAGTGTTTATCGGCCTGGCAGTCTTCCTGTTCTTTCGGGCGGACGCAGAGAACTGGCCGCTGGGTCCGCGCGGATTCTGGGAAAGCTTTCAAGTTGCCGAAGTGGCTCAGCATCGGCTGTTTGTGGTGTTAATCGTCGCGTTCGGAGTTTTCGAATGGGCGATACGAACCGCACGCCTATCCGCGGGGACTGGTGGTCTGATCTTTCCACTGGTGTGCGCGTTGGGTGGCGCTCTCCTCCTGACTCACTCGCATTCGTTGGGCAACCCAAAAGAGGAATTCCTGGCAGAACTCAGTCACACCCTCCTGGCCATTCTTGCCGTAATGGCCGGGTGGTCACGCTGGCTCGAACTGAGGCTGGACGCGCGTGCTCCGCGCGTCCTGGGGCTGATTTGGCCGGTCTGTTTTATCTTGATCGGCGCGGTTCTCTTAAACTACCGCGAGGGCTAAACCCTCCTAGCACCTGCGTGTAGGTATCCAGTAATAGCGGGAACTCTTCAAAAGAGACAACGCTGGGGACGCCGGTTAAAAAAAGAAAGCCGCACTCCATCGATTTTCATCACGACCGCAGAGGGTCGAAATACAATCCGAGGGAATTGGTTCTCGGGTTAGTCAGAAGCTCATCAACCCGCGCATCGAGCGGGGTCACGGTTAAGACTCTCGAGCATTGAGAGTAGACAGGAACCAAGAAAGAGGAAAACCATGAGAATCAATAATTTGGCGCTAGTTTCCACGGCGTTGATGTTTACGGCGACAGCATTCGCACAGAGCACGCCAAGGTGGGAGATATACGGCGACTATTCGTATATGCAATTCAATCCCACGCTAAACGGTCTACAGAGCCGGGCGCTAAACGGCGGGGGTGGGGGCGTTCAAGTCAACTTCGGGAAGTACTTTGCCATAAAGGGCGACTTCCAGGGCTATGGCAGCACCCAGTGGACTCTTACCTCAACCGGCCCGACCGTGACGCCTCACGGTACGATTCCGGCCGGGACCTTCAAGTCCAATGCCAACTCGTTTACCTACCTGTTTGGTCCCGTGGTCGGAGTACACACCAGCAAGTTCTACGTATTTGGCGAATTCCTGATGGGCCAGTCCAACATTAACGGGTACGGGAATCTGGCGAAGGCCATCAACGCCGGCGGGGGATCGGTTGATGTGACAGGCACCCAACATCCCTTTACATGGGCCGGTGGCGGCGGACTCGACTGGAGAATAAACAAGACCGTGGCTTTTCGGCTCGGTGAATTGGATTATGTGGGCACACGCCTCACCAACCCGTTCACGAATACGAACAATCAGAACAGCTTCCGATACTTAGGGGGAATTGTACTCACATTCGGTGGTGAATAAGAACACTCAACTAGCCTGAAGTTCGACTGACGGTGCGCTAGCTACGGCGGACGTGGAAGGGGACGTGTGTTACAATACTCGGCGGAAGGAACGCCGAGCATTAAATGCAGTCAGTCTTCCGGCGCCGCCGTGCTGCAATTGCAACAGGTTGGGTTGTTCTAGTCTCCGCTGCTCTCGCGGGTTACGCGTTCGCGCAGAATAGCGACGTCAGAGTCTCCATCACGCCCCGGATTCCAGCCCATTCAGACGCTAAAATGTTTCCGTCTGGCGTGATTCGATCAGACGTTAATCGGGTGTTCATTCCAACGACCGTTACTGATTCGTACGGCCGTCCGGTTCAAGGATTGCATAAGCAGGACTTCAGGCTTTCCGAAGACGGCGTGGAACACGACTTGTCGGAGTTCTTCATTCAGGATGGACCGATTTCCGTCGGCGTGGTCCTGGATATCAGCGGCAGCGTAAAGAATAAGTTAGCGCAGGCGCAGCAGGCGATTCGCGAGTTTCTCCGATTGAGTGCGCGGGCGGACGAGTTCTTTCTGGTCACCTTCAAGGACCAACCCGAGCTCGTGCGCGGGTTCACCACAGATCCGGAAATTATAGGATCTGATCTTGCCGCGGCACAACCTAGCGGTTGGACTGCTCTGTATGACGCGATCGTCTTGGGAATCAATCAGATGAAGCAGGCGCGCTTGAATCGCCGGGTTCTCCTGGTGTTATCGGATGGCGGGGACAACAACAGCCGCTACAGCGAAAGCGAAGTCAAGAGCCTGGTACGCGAGGCGGATATTCGGATCTTCTCGATTTCCATGCAAAGCCGCACGCCGGTGTTGGATAAGCTTGCGAACGCCAGCGGCGGACGTGCCTACCAGGTCCATGACCTGGAGAACCTGCCTGAAGCGGCAGCCGCCCTTAGCGCGGAGGCACATGCTGAGTACGTCTTAGGTTTTACTCCCCCGGAGCGGCATCGGGACGGCAAATATCATAGCGTGAAGGTTGAGGTTCTGCAGAGTGCCGGAGAGCAACCCTTGCACGTTTCCTGGCGGCGCGGCTATTACGGACCGCTCGAATAGACGTCTGAACAGCGCCCGAGCCTGGCCGGTCGCGGGTCTAGCGAGACCCCGATTGCGATGAAGGCGTCGATTCCGGCGCTGGTTTAGGCTTCCTGATCCCATACCGTTCGAGACGGCGCTTGAGCATCTTGCGCGTGATACCGAGATGGCGAGCAGCGTGTGTTTGGTTCCAGTCGAACTTTTCCATGGCTTTAAGGATCACTTGACGATCTACTTCGTCAAGCGTCCTATCTTCCGCCCGCAATTCCCGTGAGTGGGAGTCGGCCGGAGTCGGCACGCACGACGAAGGTCCCACATTCTGCAGGAATTCCGGAAGATCGTTCAATGTGATCTCCGGCGCTGTGGCGAGAACGATAATACGCGTGATACAGTTCGCCAGTTGACGAACGTTGCCGGGCCAGTCGTATTGAGAGAAGTACCTGAGCAGGGATGCGGGAAGCCTGAGTTCCTCACGATGGTGCTTTATTTGATTCTCTCTGAAGAAGCATCGCACGAGTTCCGGAATGTCCTCTCTGCGCTCACGCAAGGGAGGAAGTTCGATCGGAACAACGGCCAGACGATAATAGAGATCCTCGCGGAACCCGTACCCTCGGATCAGTTCTACCAGGTCGCGATGGGTAGCGGCGATGATTCGCACGTCAACGTGGATCGCGCTTGTGGCGCCCACCTTTTGTACTTCGCCCTCCTGGAGCAGGCGAAGCAGAGGGACCTGCATGTCCGGCGGCATCTCTCCGATTTCATCCAGAAACAGAGTTCCACCGTCCGCCATTTCCACTCGCCCTCGCTTGTGCGCCCCAGCTCCCGTGAATGCACCCTTGACGTGGCCAAACAACTCGGATTCCACCAGATCCCGCGGAATCGATCCGCAATTCACGATGACGAAGGGGCGGTCTTGACGCGCACCGTTGAAGTGAATGGCTTTGGCTAGCAATTCCTTGCCGGTTCCGGTTTCTCCCGTAATCAGCACGGCTGCGTCTGTCCGCGCAGCGCGAGACGCCAGGTCTATCACGTTCTTCAATCCGGTAGACTCACCGATCAGGCTCTTGAAGCCATACTTCTGATCGACGCTGCTGCGCAACGCTTGAACTTCCTCAACCAACCGTCGCCGTTCGAATACGCGCTCCACGAGGGACCGTAATTCGACCGGATGCAGAGGTTTGGTCAGGTAATCGTAAGCGCCCGACTTCATGGCTTCGATGGCCGTATCGACCGAGCCGAACGCCGTTACGATGACGAACTTGGTTTCGGGATACTCGGCGTGGACCTTCTTCAGCAGCTCCAAGCCGGATGTAGATGGAAGGTGCAGGTCGCAGAGCACGAGCTCCACCGGCTCGCGCCGCAGAATATCCAGTCCTCCCGCGGCATCGACGGCCAGCCTAGTCTGATAGCCCAGCTTGTCCAGTTGCACCTGAGTCAGGCGGCGTAGGCTGGCATCATCTTCAACCACCAGGATGGTCCCGAGTGGTCTATGAATAAGGTCCAAGCTCTCCATCGCTGTCATTGACCGCCGCCTCTGGGGGTGTTCACGTCATGCGAACTCGCATGGCGTGCACTTTCGGGAGTTGAAGTCATCGTCGTAGTTCCAAGTTGCCCCAGGACACCTCCGCGCGGGTTGGAGATTTCGATCACGGCGTTGTTCTTGTCGATCCGAGCGGATAGTATGATTTCGTCTCCGTGTTCCGTAACATGTATCGCGTTAGCCAACAGATTCAAACTCACCTGTTCAAGGAGTTCTGGATCGCAGATAGCTCTCAGTTCGGCGTCTTCTGCCTTCCGCAGCGTGATACAAGCAGCCTCGGCTAGAGGCGCGCCGCACCGCACTATTTCGTCAAGCACGGAAGAAAGGTTCACTTCACGGTACGCCGGCAGGCGCGCGTGGCCAAATTCAAGCAACTTTACGAGAACGTCGAGACGATGGCATTCTCTCAGGATGATGGCGGCGACTTCCCGATGATTGGCTTCCGTTAACACCGAATCCTCGAGCAGATAGCCCGCGCTCTCGATCGCCGACAGAGGAGCTCGAACCGCGCGGACAAAGCCTACGGGGACTCGCCCGTCACTGGCTGTATCCGGGCTGTGCGAGACGCGCCCGAACCGTTCTCGCCTTCCCTTGACTAGAAATCCGGCAAGCAAGCCGACAACGATGAAGGACAGAACCTCGCCTTGTTGTGAGATAGGCTCCCCACATGCTGTCATTTTGGCGATGGTGTGAAAGACAGCGATTAGGACCGCTGCTCCCAGGCCGATTTCGAGACCAAAGCCACCGGCCGCCAGAAGGATGGCGACATAGTGAAAGGCGGCAAACAGTGGAATTCCCCACGCGGGCAGTTGTATCCAGGCGCACTGCGCCAAATCGCCCATGACCCCCAATCCAAAGGCGAGGGCAAAGGAAATGGCAGATATTTTCGCCTTTTGCGGCATGGTTGCTCTGGAGTTCGTGGCCAATGATCTCGAAGGAGACACCCTTCTCCCCGCATGGATGATGACCATCTGCGTCTCTGGCTTTAGGATTTGTTTGCGGTTCACGAGACGACTGCAGGAAGAGACACATAGAAGGTTGTGCCTTTGCCAATCTCGCTCTTGAGCCAGATCTGCCCGCCGTGGAGATCCACGATGTGCTTCGCGATGGAAAGACCCAGCCCGGCGCTGGGTTCCTCGGAAAGCGCACGAGCGCGAGTTCGCTGGAACGGAGTGAACAAGGTATTGAGATCCGCAGCGTCGATGCCAGGGCCGTCGTCCTGAACGCAAACCAGAACCGAATCCTTACCGCGCGAGATTCGGACCTCGATCCGGGCGCCGGGTTGGCAGTACTTGATCGCGTTTTCGATCAAGTTATTGAAAACCTTGCTGATCTTTAATGGATCCAACAGAACAGGCTGTGGGTCACCTTCCTGAACCAGAGTAAGCCTCATTTGCTTGCGAGCCGCGACAGGAAGACTCATGGAAACGCTATTTGCAACAACGGGCGCAACAATCAATGGCGTTGCATGAAGTTCGCCGGTACCGGATTCCGCAATCGCCAGATCTAACGTTTCCTGGAGCAAACGGAGTGCGAACTCGCTCGCGGAATGGATCGAATTGATCCATTCCATCAGTTCCGGGCTCGCCCTGTCACCGATGCCTTCAGCCAATAGCTCGCTGTATATTTGGATGGTTGCGACCGGAAGACGAAGATCGTGCGCGGCAATTCCGAGAAGCTCCGATTTTTCCCGGATGAGTCTGTCGAATTCCAGATGTTTCTGCTTCGTTCTTTCACAGAAGCTGTTCTCGAGGGACTTGCGCCGGCTGCAATCCTCACAGACCGACGGAATATGTTTGTGCTTGACGGAGACCTCTGGCGGCACAGGCACCGCAGGCACCGCGATTTTCAATGAGGGCAAAAACGCCCGGTCACGCGCGTGATGAGAAATTGGGGAGGTGATTCTCATGGACGACTTCCTTCCTCCGAACTCATAATCGAGAGGTATCCTGCGTGGGCCACCTCTTCGGTCAACTGTACTAGTAGGGTTTATAGTAGGTAATGTCTAGCCCAAAGAGCACCGGGTAAAGTGCCAGGGGTTCCCTTAAAGACCTAGACACAGTCCTAGGTTTGTGACAAACCAGGAGCCCTGGGGATCACATCGAACCTCTGGCGATTGCATCCCGGGTCAGCTCCGCGATCGTTCTTAATCCTAGCTTTCGCTTAACATTCTCGCGGTGGTATGAGACTGTTTTAACCGAAATGTTAAGAAGGGCAGCGATCTCTTTGCTGGACCGGCCTTCCGCAATGAGTTGGAGAACTTCCCGTTCGCGGGCGCTCAGCATGACGGACTTCGCGACTTGATCCGGATCGTGAAGGTGTTCCCAGTCTTCCGAAAGTCCTTTCGAAACATAAATCTGGCCCTCAAGAACCTTTTGAACGGCGACTTTCAGCTCTTCACGCGCCGTCGATTTGAGCACATATCCGGTCGCTCCGGCCTCAAACGCGGCCTGCAGGTAGGGCCGCTCCGAATGCATGCTGAAAAATAACAGCTTTACTCCGGGAAGACTCGGCTTGATGCGGCGGGCCGCCTCAATCCCGCTGAGCAACGGCATGGAAATATCCAGAAGGATCAAGTCCGGTTGCAATTTAAGCGCGGCCTCCACTAGGGCCCGCCCATCCGCCGCGACTCCTACAATCTCGTACCGGTCTCCCAAAAGCGCACGGCCACCGTCGAGAATTACCGGATGGTCATCTCCCAGCAGAATGCGGGTTGTTTTCACGGTTTGCTCCTCGAATGGGTACTACCAAGTCCACGAGCGTTCCATGGCCGGGGCGCCCTTGTATAGATAACTTCGCGCCAACGATGCGCGCGCGTTCTCCCATACTTATCAATCCGAGGCCGCCCGCCACGGACGGATATCGGATCAAAGCAGATACCGTCATCGCGAATCGAGAGATGGAGGTTGCGATCGACGGCCAAGACAACGGATATGCGCTTCGCGCTGGCGTGCCTGGCGACGTTATTAAGGGCCTCCTGCGCGACGCGATACGCGCATGAGGTGGCCTCGAGGGGCACTGCGGGAAGCGGTTTCCGCAATCGAAACCGGATGGGAATACCCTGCTGCCGGCCGAACTCGTCGCAGAGATTCTGGAGAGCCGTCGCCAACCCCAGGTCCTCCACAATTGCCGGATGCAGTTGATGCGCGATCTGGCGAGCTTCTTCGGCTGAACGGTAGGCATTCTCCCGAGCGGCTTGCAGATGTTGCCTGACGGGACTGGATCGGGGGAGTCGGGCCGCAACCTCTCCTAGATCGGCAGCAAGGGCGCCCAAGTGCTGGCACAAGGCGTCGTGAATCTCGCGTGCCACGCGACGGCGCTCCTGCTCCTGGGCGGTTATGAGGCTGGCTGAGAGCGCACGAATATCACGCTCGTTTGCGGCGGTGAGCCTTTCCAGGCGTTTCTGCTCAGTGACGTCCCGTCCTATCAATAAGAATGAAGCCACCTTGCCGTTGACGAGTTCCGGGATGTAACGCACTTCATATTCAAGCCCACCCTGCGAGGGATGTCCGAACTGTGCGTTCATCGGACTTCGGGACTTGAGAACATAGCGAATCACACGCTCTTGGCGTTTGACAGATGCCCGTGGCAATCCAAGTTCCTCGATCGTCTTTCCGAGAGCCTTTTCCTGCGAGATCCCCATTACTTTCTCCCATGCGGCGTTAGCGTAAAGGATTCGAAGATTGCGATCCCGCCGTGCGATGGGGTCGGGGGAGTTGTCGTATAGCTCTACCAGCTCCCGCTCGCGCTGGCGTAGTTCTTGCTCTATGCGTTTCAATTCGGTGATATCGCGCCCGATCGCGAGAACCGCCGCTACAGAACCGTCGGAGGATAATCCCGGGACATATCGTACTTCGTGATCGGTCAAGCCGTGGGGCGATTGAGCGGAGAACTCGCATCGCTGAGGCTGGCTCGTTTGGAAGACTTTCTTGATCAACTGCGTCGCGACCTGCACGTCACCTTGATCTAACGGCAGCTCACGGCCTGTCTTGCCGATAACTGCCTGTGCTGAAACTCCCGATATCTTCACGTACGCCGCGTTAGCATGTGTGACACGAAAGTTGGAATCGAAGCGTAAGTGAGGGTCGGGCGAGCTTTCAAACAGGGCTGCCAGCTCGCTTTCGCGCTGGTGGAGTTCCCGCTCCATGCGTTTCTGCTCAGTCACGTCGCGCATGAGTCCCACAAACGCCGAGGGCAGCAACCCGATTGGCGTGATGCTCGGTTCGAGGGGCATTTGGCGGCTGTCGGCCCGCATCCCCGTGACCTCTATGCGTTTGCCCAATAGCGGTCCTTCTCCGGCAGCAAGATAGCGCGTAATCCCGCGACGATGTTTCTCTCGCATCGAGGGAGGAATGAGCATATCAGCCAAATCACGACGGAGCACATCTTCCCTCCGGTAACCGAACATTCGCTCAGCGGCCGGATTGAACTCCAGAATGTGTCCCCTGCGATCCGTCACGACAATGGCATCAAGGACGGCTCCGATGATGGCTCGAGTGAATTCAGCTCGGCGGGTCCCTAGCTTTAATCCACTATTGGCAACAGTCTTGTTCTTAGGCACTGCTTTGGTTTACCAGACCGATGATCAACAAACTCAGAAAGGTGCACCATCTTGGCTTCGAAATAGTGGAGCAGACTGTGTATCCGTTGTCAACGCCGGCCGATGTCACTACCGGGCCACCCGGCGCGTCGTTCAACCATTCGGACACTTGCTTCTCAATGAAACCGGGTGTGCGGCGCACCTCAAAGGGTCGTGGGAGGTGGAGACCGCACTCCGCCCAGGTTCGCTGAAGTTGATTTGTTTTGATCCGCGAAGCACGAACACGTTCATGCAATCGCGTTGGCTTCAGCCGACGAAGATCTCGGACGGTGTGCGATTGGATAGGAGAAGCACAGGTTCGACATCCGTGCCAGTGGCGGTCAGACAAAAAGGATTGCCTGTCTGCTCCCTGACTTCGATCTTAACGTCCGGTCCAACAGGCTTCGCGTACCGCCACCAGTCCAAGACTTCATTAATTTCACGCGGAGTAAGGCCGGATGCCAGTAGGTGCTCAACACCGTCGGATCGTATTTCAATCAAATCCATTGTCATCCTCTTTTATGTCTGATCCGCAGCTTCCGACGAAGGTCCTCAAGGTTTGCCAATCCATGATCAATCGAAATTCCTGACGGGCCTCGGATGGACTTTAAAGTGCAGTTGGTCCGTGGCTGCAATAAGTGTCCCGCCTGCCACGCCAACCAACGCACCTATCCCAGCGCCCTTGCTTTCACCGGCAATGCCTCCGATGATGGCTCCGAGACCCGCGTCTCCGACAACCTTTCTGGCGGTCTGTTTTCCTTCCGCCGCCAGTTGTGGTTTCGGAGAAACCTGTACCTACTCGATAGGATGTGTTGCCTACTTTAGTCGAGACGACCTCGGCACGAACAAAAAGACCGCGGACGAGAATCGCAATCATTGTGAAGAACCATTGATGGATCATGGCTGGTTCTTCGGGACCGTTCAATCACTCCAAGCTCCGTCGAGATCTGCAAGTCGATAAGTCGTTTGAGCTGGTTTTCTGAGCTGGTTTTCGACCTGAAGAACTCTGGCTGCAAATGCCTACGTGCATCACAAAGCTACGATGCAGGTCTTGAGCGGTAGATCCAAAAAAAGTCAGCGCGGATCATCCACTGGAAGTCTTCGTAAATTAAAACGACTCTTGAAGCACTTCGCGACTCAGCCAGTTGTAGGGTAGTCCGATACGACCTCCTGGAATGAAGACGGCCGTCGCCGCCGGCGTTCCTAGTCAGCCTTACGTAATGGTTCGCGCTCGGATTCCGGCGGAGCTGGAGAAGATTCAGATGGAAAAAGGCGACATGTCCGCGGACTATTCTCTGGTTCTGAAGACTGTGTTGTTCAAGGTCGCACGACCACTCTTCATGATTGTTGCCGGTGTCGTTTGCGCAGAGAATGCCGACAGCGAAAGTGTGAAACCAGGCAACGCTGCCGGGAGGATGCAACTCGGTGGAGCGGATCTTGCAGTTCTCGAGTTGCAGCAGTCTCGGCATGACCTACCGTGCACCGTCACGATGTCAAGGCCGAAGTTGGGTTTCGATTTCATGTTTTCCGCCGGCTATGAAGTACGTGTGCCGACCCGCGAACTGACCGGCGAAGGGAACGATCTGACAATCCTTTTCCGCGTTATTCCCGAGGATCGCCCCGCGTCGTATATAGCGCAGACAATCCACGTCGCCCAGCTCGATGAGCATAGCAAAAGGGACATCAGATTCCACGGCATCTTCAAGTTGGGAGAAGGCAAGTATCATGTCGACTGGTTTATGCGCGATCGACGGGAGCGGATTTGCTCAAAATCCTGGGATTTGAAGCCGAAGGTGAATTCGAGGGATAGCCGGTTGAGGCAGTGGATTCCCCAGGGTCTAGTCCAGCCGGCTGAGCCGCTCTTCGCGGCGGAACCGCCGTTCATTAGGCCACAAGAAAACGGCTTGTCTAGATACAGTCTCATCGTGAACCTAGATCCTCCAGATCCGTCTGCTGTTCTGATCGATGATTGGCAGCTCTATCGCGTGGTGGCTATATTGCGCCGTATGGAACGGGACCCCCGCATCAAACCGTGCTCGATCGTCGTATGCTCGGTTGAGACTCAGCAGATCGTTTATCAGAAGGAGAACCCAGCCAGCCTCGATCTGGCGGCCTTGGGAGAGGCACTTAAATCGGTCAAGCTCGGCGCAGTCAACGCTAAGCGGCTGGTTTCGACCCACGGCCCCGCTCAGTTCGCCGCTGATCTCATCTGGGAACGGCTGATGAAGGTGGACCCTGACGCGCTGGTTGTATTAGGCCCCAAGGGAAGTTCGGAGGCCGGAGTTTCCCGCCGGACCTTGGAGGCGTTTGATAAGCCAGGTAAACCGGCCTTCTATTTAAGCTACGACTTAGGCTACGACACGGAATTGAGTCCGTCGCGAGACCCCATCAGCAGCATCATCAAGAGCCTGCACGGCTTCGAGTACAGTATCAATCGGCCCAAGGACTTTTTCGACGCTTGGTCAGACGTGGTTGCGCGGATCGTGCGAACAAAGCCGGAGCCTTCCGCAACGACGGACCCAACCAGCCGGTGAAGTGCGATCAGAAGATCAAGTATTGGTCGCTGCCACACGACAGTCGCCGGGCCCAACTTCATGTCAAACGCCAAAAACTTTGCACCCCCGTCCTTCCTAACATCATCACGGCGTTGACGAGGGTAGCCTTAGCTGCAAGATTGGCCTGACGATCACACGGGGGAGACTGACATGAAATCTATTGCATTGTGGATGGCGTTGTTGCTCGTGACGGGTGCTCCGGCGGTTGCACAGGGCGCCCCTAAAGCCGACCTGTTCCTCGGCTACTCATTTCTTCGGGCAAATTCGGCGCGGAATATTCCCGCGTTCACGAACAATGGCGGGCTCGGGACGTTCGCATTTAACTTCACCCAGCATATAGCCCTGGAAGCCGAGTTTGGCGGCTACCACAACGGCAACATCCATGACATTCAGTTCGATACTACTGAGATGACGTATCTGTTCGGGCCGAGGTTTTCCATGAGCCGATCAAGAACCATCATTCCGTATTTTCACACTCTGTTTGGAGGCATGCATCTGACTACGAGCCTCCCTGTCACTGTGGCGCCCACTCCGACTAGCCCGGTCGGCACGACGACCCGGATCGCGGCGAGTCAGGATGCCTTCGCAATGGCTTTAGGCGGCGGCCTAGACATAAAGCTGAGCCACCACTTTATGCTTCGCCCTATTCAACTCGACTACTTGATGAGCCGGCTCGAGGATTTCGGTCAAAGTGGACAACCTTCGCAGAACCGGAATCAGCACAACCTGCGGTACGCGGGGGGCATCATGTTCACGTTCGGCGGCGAGCGCCCAAGTCCTCCACCACCGCCACCTCCTCCAGCTCCACCGCGCACAAAGGCGTGTTCAGGCGGGACCACTGTGCCGATAGAGCAGGATTGCCCAAAGCAGAACATCACATTGGGAGTAATCGCCAACCCCAACCAGATTTGCCCGGGAGCCGTTGCCACCTTGGCGCCGAATGGCTCTTTGCCCGAAGGGGCGATCACCCAGTGGATGTTTAATGGAGAGCCGCTTAGCCAGGCGCAACGGCTGGAATTTGGCTCGACCGGCCGCGCTCCAGGCACTTATAGAGTCGGTCTGAAAGTCACGGCTGAAGGATACAATGACGCCTCCGCGGACACGGTTGTCACTGTGCTTGGATACGAACCTCCATCCGGAACGCTCGTGGCGTCGCCATCCGAGATCTGGCTCGGCGAGAAGGCGGCTCTCAACGCAGGTTTCATGGCCGGGCAGTGCGGTGGTACTTTAGGCCCCATCGCCTTCTCTGCCGCGGAAGGCGCTTTCAGCGGAAATCAGTTTGACACGGCCGGGGTCCAGTTTCCGCCTCCCAGCGCTTCGGAGCAGCGAAAAACAATCACGATCACGGCCAAAGTAAGCGACGAAAAAGGATCCGGATCCGCGCAGGCGAATGTTGTCGTCAAACAACGCGCTCTCATTTCGGCGAGACAACTTCCCGACGTCCTGTTCGCGAAAAACAGCGACCGGGTTAACAACTGCGGCAAGCGTGTGTTGCTTGAGGAGCTGCGAAATCTGGAGAATAGCGATCCGACGGGACGGGTTGTTTTAGTCGGCCACATCGCGGAGGGCGAGGCCTCTAAAGACTTGGACTTGAAGCGCGCCCTCAATGCTGCGGCCGTGATTAGCGCGGGCAGGGAAGTCTGCACGGCGTTTCCGGCGTCCCAGATCTACGTAAAGACGGCCGGCGCCTCGGATAACGGAGTCGCCTTCCAACCGAACTTTTGCGGAGGTTCAACGGCAACTACAGAGAGAGCGGGCCAGACAGTGGCCGCCGGTGATGACGCCGCCAAGTACCGGCGTACGGAAGTCTGGTTTGTTCCTACCGGTGGTGCGCTCCCAACATCCGGGGCGGACGCGAAAGACGCAGCCACCCTCGGCGTGAGCCGTCTCGGCTGCCCGAGGTAATCGCGAGAGGGGATGACGGGCCGCTATTCCTGCCGGCTGGATGCGGCCCGACTTCAATATGCGACATGCTCTCCTGTTCTGCCTGGCCGCCGCCGCATCTGCAACGGGCGCAGGATGGCAGCCTCTCGGTCCGTTCGGGGGCTCGGCCACGATTGTTCTGGTCGATCGCTTCCACCCCGATGCCGTATTGGCCGCGACTTCCAATGCGCAGATCTTCCGGTCTGAAGATGCCGGCGATTCATGGACGCCGTTGCCATTTCCTGCGCAGTTCCGCGCCACACTGCACGCCTTCGCGGTGGATCAACACCATCCTGGCGTGTACTTCGCCGGCCTGTCCAGCGATACTGCCGAATACTCCGGACTTATGCACACGTCTGATGGCGGTCTTACATGGGACCGAATTCCTGAGCTTCGAGCGGTGTGGTCTATCGCGATCTGGCAACAGGATTCCCGAGTAATCGCAGCGGGCGGCGAGGACGGAATATGGTTGACACGTGATGGCGCAGAAACCTGGGAGCGGATTGCGCCCTTGGATGATCCTGAGCTAAAACCAGTAGTTTCCCTCACGTTCGATCCCGGGGATTTCAATATTCTCTATGCGGGAACGCCCCACCTCGCTTGGAAGACAGTCGATGGGGGAGCGGATTGGCAGTCGATCCACAACGGAATGCTCGACGATTCTGATGTCTTCTCCATTCTGGTCGATGACCGGAGGCCGCGCAGAATCTTCGCGGCGACTTGCGGGGGAATTTACAGGAGCCTCGACGGCGGATCGGGCTGGACGAAGCTGAACCAGGCGAAGGGCGCATCCTTCCGCACGTACCACATCGCGCAGAACCCACTACAACCAAGTGTTTTACTCGCCGGAACAACCCTTGGGTTGATCAAATCCATGGACGGCGGTACCACTTGGCGGAGACTAACGACGCAACCGACGCGCTGGATCGCATTTGATCCGGTTCGGCCAAATCGGGTATTCGTAGCGACAGACGAGGCTGGTCTGTTCCGCAGCGACGACGCCGGAGAGTCTCTCCAGGCGATAAACGAGGGATTCATCAACCGGCACTTTACCGCTCTTGCAATTGCGGAAAATGCGCTGGTCGTGACCACCTTGACTCCCCAGGGCAGTTCGATCCTTCGCCGCTCGGGCTCCGAGCCCGAATGGGACGAGCTCTCCGGTCTGGCGCTCGAATCGATGCAGTCAGAGATGGCAGCCTTCGCAGGAGTGGTGAATGGAATCCCAAAGCCTGTCCTGGATGATCTCTGGATTCACGACGCTGTGATCGCTGAAGGCGGTGAGCTGTTGGCAGCAACTTCGCGCGGCCTGGCCAAGTCTCAGGATGGAGGATTGACCTGGCAACTTCTGCGAGGAACGCTGGAAGGCACCACGGTTAGCGCTCTCTGTAGACATCCGACTCGGCCTGGAGTCCTCTTTGCCTCGCTGTTCCGGGGTGTCTTCCGCAGTCTGGATTACGGCCGTACCTGGACGTCGCTTACAGTCACAGATGAGAGCCCGAACGATTTCATCGCATTGCTGGTGTTACCTGGAGATCCTGACCGGCTCTTCGCGCTTAGCCGCAGTCGCGGCGTCTACGCAATGGCTACGCCACTGGAATAGTCGTGGCATAAAGACGTGCCGCTCAACGCTGGCGCCAAGCTTCCTGCGTCACTTACTTCGAGGGGCTTGTCCGGTGACTACTGTGTCAGACGCAATCTCGGTTCTTGGTTCTTCTACGATCTTCTCCGCTGAGATCTTCATCCCCTTCTTCAGATCGGAGACGGTGGCGTTCGGATTGCCTTCAACGTTGAATTTGTAATCGTCCTTCACGTTGTACGTCCTGTTCTCACCGTTCGGCAGTGTTATGATCACGGTCTTTCCGGCGACCCACCAAACAGTCCCCGTCCCGACCGTAGTGGTCCGATCGGTGATAGGAGTTGTTGTGGTAATGACGGTCGCGTTAAGTGTCGTTCCTGGTTTCAGATCGTGGACCGTCAAATCCCGGCCGTCGATTGTGAACTTCCTGCTTTCCGGCACCTTGAACTCTCGGATCTCCCCAGTCGTCATTCGAACGACGAGGTGGTTTCCTTCGACATATTCCACCTTGCCCTGTAGTTTTTCCGTGGTGACGGATGCCTTGCCTTTGATACTTTCCTTCGTCGTCTGCGGCGTCTGTTGTTGCGCAATTCCGGTCAGAACCACGGTGGAGCAGGCGGCGATTGCGGTAAGCACCGTCAGAATATTATTGACTCTAGCTGTCATGTTCCCTTCTCCTTCCTTTAACCGACTGGTATGCGGTTCACCGCGAGTGAATCGGTGGGCGTAGGTCTTTGCGGGCGATTCCTCACTGGGATTGGTGCGCAGAATCACATATCCACTCCACAGATTCGTTTTTTGGCCGAGCGATGTTTTTTCTCCGTGTGGCACCGGCGGCCAAAGCCTGCCAGGTACTCTTCTAAAGTGCCTATGCGCGATCAGACAAATGAGTCGTGGGAACACAGAATGGAATCAACGGGATACAGCGATATTTGTGATGCCGCGTAACCGCTTCAAACGATGTGGCGAGGGGAGATGACAATGTCACGAGGCGTTCTTGTGCTGATGGTGTTCGCCGCCGTTTCAGTCGTCCCGCTGTCTGCCGCGGATGGTGCATTCACATTTAACACGGGCGGGGGCATATCAACGCCTCTTAATCCAACCGGCCAGTACGCCGGCACGAGCGGAAATTGCGTAGTGGGCGACGGATATAGGATCAGCAAGCGGAGCGCGATTGTCGGACAGTTTATGTGGAGTAGTCTCCCGCCTAATCTCTTCGTCCATCATCCGGTGAGCGCACCTTTTGGAAAAATCAATTTGTTCACGCTGACTGCCAACTATCGTTACGGATTCGACCGCAGCCACGGCTCCCGGTTCGGGTTGTACGCGATCGGCGGTGGCGGCTGGACTACCGCTATGCCACAGTGGACAAGAATTACGTCGTACCGCCCAATACTGTCTGCCTGCCGGTTTACGGCTTGTCACGTTCGGAATTCGGCTGAATTAATGGCATTGCATGGGCAGGAGCGCGCTCCGGTCATGTTTCCGCCCGGTTCAGCGGCTCTAATGCGGGATTCGTTACACAGCTACGGTTGGTGGAAGCGAGGCGAAGATAATATTTCAGCGCTTCGGCCGATGATTCGCAACGCTTTCCAGTCTGCTCCTCGCACGACAAACGCGTGATCCCAGATCGAAACAAACGTTCCACTGGGAGCCAGCAATCTGTACGTGTATTGAAATTCCTCACGTCCCTCTTTGATGGCCTGTTGTATTCGTATAACGGTGGTATCGCGATCTTCGGGGTGAATGCGCTCAATCCACGATGCGAATGTCTCTCTTACGGGAAGCGCGATGGATATCCTATCTTGCCAGCTTGGCGTTCGAACAATTTCACCAGTCTCGAGTTCCCACTCCCAAACCGTATCTCTGGAGACCGCTCGAATTGCGGCGCTATTCGTCTCCTTGTTCAGAGCTGCAACAACATAAGTCCGCGCCCGTGCCGAAGCGTTCGCCGCGAAGCGCTTTAGGTTCGCATGGGAGTTTCCCAAAAGCGTAAGCAACAGGCCCTCTACTACGAACAGACCGACGCGGATCGTGTCGGATTGACTGGCCACTGACAATGAATAGACCGGTTCGAAGAACAGATACTTCGTTAAGCCCGCCAATAGACCGGTAGCAACGATCCCGGGCATCAATCCTCCCAGCCAAGCGCAGGCGCAAACTGCCGCGTAGTTGAAAGCGAATGGCAGCTCCTGGGCAAGCTCGGGAAAGATCAACTTGGGGACTGTGGCGGCACCTACGGCAAACGGAATCGCAAGATATCTCCACAAGCCAACACCAGGCGGTTTGGATGTGTGATGGTTCCGGATGAAATGCGCTACCACGTTCAGCAGAAGGGCTTCGATAATGAACAAGCCCAGACGCTCCCGTGCACTCGGAGCAGTAACGTTTATCGAGAACTGCGGTGACAGGGTGAAATACGAGCTGCTCAAACTGGCCATCGCCGTCGCCACCAGTCCCGGAACAATACCTCCACGCAGCGCGCTGATGATTACGGCGGTCACCAGAGCGAAGTAGTGGCCATCTTGATCCGAGCCCCTGGGCCATGCCAAGAGATTAACCAGTGTGGCGAGCGCTACCAACCCGAATGCGACAGCATAATCCTGGGCTCGGGCGCCCTCCCGGATTTGCCGAGCCCAGCTTCGTAACGTTGTGAGGATGCTCACTTTCATGGGCCTGGAATGTGGGTGATGCGAACACGGGTCCTACGATGTTTTTTCCTCATGCTAGACGCTTCCGGAGGTGCTCCAACTGTTCTCGCTTTTCCTCGACCACGGATACTCAGCGGAAAACAAAAAGAGTCTTACGTTTGATGCCAAGAATCAAAGCGTCGAGAAAGATGATTCGTTCTATTGGCTCTGAATCGCTCAGTCGCATGGGGAGTGGCAAGAGGAGAATACGATGCTCTTAACGGCCCACAGTAACTGGCTTCGCATACTATCGCTGTTGTGTACGGCGTTGCTGGTGCCGGGAGATGCGCTACTGCTGGCTCAGCAACCTCAACCGACTGCGGCTAAGGCGGAGGCTCCTAAGCCCGAAGCTCCCGAGCCTATACCTGGCGGGCAACTGGAGAGCCTGGTTGCCCCCATCGCGCTTTATCCGGACCCACTCCTAGCCCAGGTTCTAGCAGCATCCACGTATCCGCTCGAGTTGGTTCAGCTTCAGCAGTGGCTTGAGAAACATAAAGACCTGAAAGACAAAGCGTTGGCGGAGGCCGTCAAAAAAGAAGATTGGGATCCCAGTATCCAGGCCATGGCGGCCCTGCCGGACTTGGTCAAACAGTTGGCGGACAACATAAAGTGGACGTCAGAGTTGGGAAACGCCTTCCTGGCGCAGCAGTCCGACGTGATGGAAGCCGTGCAGCGGATGCGCACGAAAGCCAAAGATGGTGGAAAGTTGCAATCCAACGAGCAGGTGAAGATCGAAACAAAGGTAGTGGAGTCCAAGAACGTAATCGTAATTGAGCAGGCCAAGCCAGACGTTGTGTATGTACCCAGTTATGACCCTGTGGTTGTTTATGGAGCGGCGCCTGTCTACGCGTATCCGCCGATCGCTTATCCCCCCGGTTATTACGCGGCAGGAGTGGCGGTTTCATTTGGAGTCGGAATGGCCATGGGCGCAATGTTCAGCGGAGGCTGGGGGTACGGTTGCGGGTGGGGCGGAGGCGGCAACAACAACATTAATATAAACAACAACAACAATTTCATCAACAACAGCAATAGGACGAATACCCGCAACAACATTGGAAGCGGAAACAGAGGCGGAAATAGCTGGCAGCACAATCCCCAGCACCGCGGAGGGGCGCCTTACGGAGATCGTGCGACGGCGAGCAAATTCGGCGGCAACGCCCGCGGCGACTCAGCGGGAACGCGACAGGCGAACGCGCGGCAGAATCAGGGCCAGCGGGCTGCAGGACAGTCCGGCGTAGGCAACCGCGCAAGTGGTGGTGCTAACAACTTTGCGAATCGCGATGGCGGCGGGCGCGCCGCGACGGCCGATCGAGGTAATGCGGGCGATCGCGTTGGAAGTCGGCAGGTTTCAAACGGCGGTTCGGGAAATCGCGGCGCTTTCGGAGGAGCCAGTGGCGGTGGAAGCGCGGCGCGAGCTAGCAGTTCTCGAGGTTCTTCCAGCTTCGGCGGTTCCAGAGGCGGAGGCGGCGGTGGTTCTCGTGGCGGCGGTCGCCGGCGCTAAGTGGGGCTTCACAGTCCGTGAAAGATGAGGAGAGATAGATGAGATCACGAACACGCAATGAAGGTGACTGGCACGTTCGTTCGTCGTTGCTGCTGACCGCAACGTGTCTCGTTTCCGGGATCCTATATTCAGCCCCGCAACCGAAACAGGCCTCGACGCTGGCGCAAAGGGGCTTCGTCAGTCCCGAGCAGGCGGCCCAAGCGTTGATTCAGTCCGCGGAGAATTACGACGTGCCTGCTATCCTCGACATTCTAGGGCCGGATGCCGGGGACTTGGTAGCCTCGCAAGATCCTGTAGAGGATAAGAACCGGGGAATTGCGTTTGTGAACCTAGCTCGCGAAAAGCAATCGGTCGCTCTGGATCCGAAGAAACCGGGCCGCGCGACGCTTGTGGTTGGCGCCTCCGATTGGCCGTTTCCGATCCCGATCGTAAAGCGGGGCGATAAATGGTATTACGACACCAAAGCCGGGCGCCAAGAGATTTTGTTCCGGCGCATTGGCGAAAACGAACTTGACGCAATCCGAATATGCCGTGGTTTCGTGGAGGCTCAGCGCGCCTATGCTACGGAAAGACAAGATGCGTCCGGTGTGAACCAGTATGCCCAACGGATTATCAGCACGCCTGGCAAACGGGACGGTCTTGCTTGGCAAAATACGGACGGAAGTTGGGGCGGTCCTGTTGGAGAAGCGGTCGCGAAGGCTTTGGCGCAGGGCTATGCAGTGAACGGTGCTCCGTTTCACGGCTACTATTTCATGGTCTTGAAAGGGCAGGGGCCTGCGGCGCCACTGGGCAAGCTCGACTTCGTAGTAAAAGACATCATGATCGGAGGGTTTGCGCTGGCTGCCGCGCCGGCGCAGTATCGGGTTACGGGAGTGCAAACGTTCATCGTCAGCCATGACGGGATCGTCTACCAGAAGGACTTGGGACCTAATACGCTTAATATCTTCAAGAGCATGGAGCGCTATAACCCTGACAAAACATGGAAGCGTACCGACGATGAAGAATGACGTCCGTTGATCGGGAGAGTGCCTTTAGTATGGCCACCTCCAATTTACGATCTCCGGATTATCAATGCCGTGTTCGTAGGCATAGTTGCGACAATCGATCTGAAGATCGCGGTATCTTTCCTTGGCCTGAGCCCCAATTTTCTGAAGCTTGGGTGTTCGATCGATAGCGTCGATTGCCAGGCTGAAGCGATCGATCTCATTGTTGATCGCCAGTTCCATCGGTGTATTGATATTGCCCTTTTCCTTGTATCCACGCACGTGCATGTTGCTGTGATTGGTGCGACGGTACGCGAGACGGTGAATCAGCCAAGGATACCCGTGGAAATTGAAGATGACAGGTTTGTCAACAGTAAACAGAGAGTCGAAATCTCGATCGGTCAATCCGTGGGGATGCTCCGTGGGGGGCTGCAGCTTGAACAGATCTACGACATTGATGTAGCGGATCCGAAGTCCCGGGAACTCCTCGCGGAGAAGCGCCGTCGCGGCCAGGGCTTCCTGCGTGGGAATATCGCCGGCGGAGGCCATCACTAAATCAGGTTCGTCACCTTTATCACTGCTGGCCCATTCCCAAATGCCGATGCCTTTGGTGCAGTGTTTGATGGCGGCATCCATACTCATGTACTGTAAGTGCATCTGCTTGTCCGAGACGATTACATTGATATAGTTCTCGCTTCGCAAGCAATGATCCGCCACCGACAGCAGGCAGTTAACGTCGGGTGGCAGATAGATTCGCGTAACAGCCGCGCTTTTATTTACCACCACATCGAGGAATCCGGGGTCCTGGTGCGTGAAGCCGTTATGGTCCTGACGCCAGACTGTCGAGGTGATCAGCAGATTCAGGGAGGCAATCTCTTCGCGCCAGGACAAGTTATTGCAGATCGACAGCCATTTGGCATGTTGATTGAACATCGAGTCGATCACGTGAACGAAGGCCTCGTAGGTGGAAAAGAAGCCGTGGCGTCCGGTCAGCAGGTAGCCCTCGAGCATTCCTTCCATGGTGTGCTCGCTTAACATCTCCATAACCCGTCCGTCCGTCGCTAGCTCCCCGCCGTCCGCGTCTTCCGGGAAGTACTCTGCAATCCAGAATTTCTTGCTGACCTCGTAGATGTCTTGCAACTTGTTGGAGGTATTCTCGTCCGGACCGAAGACGCGAAAGCGTTCCATGTTCGACTTCATCACGTCGCGAAGAAAAGCGCCCAAGGGGCGAGTATTCTCCGCTTCGATCTGTCCCGGTTTGTCCACCTTTGCGCCGTACCCTCTGAAGTCCGGCAAGCGCAAGGGCTTCTTGATAAGTCCCCCATTGGCGTGGGGATTCGCGCTCATTCTGCGTGTACCGGCCGGCGCCAGCTCTTTAAGCTCCGGGATTAGTCTGCCATTGCTATCGAACAGTTCTTCCGGCTTCTGCGCGCGCATCCACTTTTCGAGGAGCGCGAGTTGCTCGGGCTTTTTTCTGACGTCCGCCATCGGAACCTGGTGTGCTCGCCAAGAGCCCTCCAGCCGGTGGCCGACTACCTCCGCGGGCGCGCTCCAACCTTTGGGTGTACGCAACACAATCATCGGCCAGCGGGGGCGTGCGGCGACTCCGGAACTACGGGCGTCGCGCTGTGCCTGCCTGATGTCCGAAACGCATTGCTCCACCGTCGCCGCCATCGCCTGGTGCATGCTGTCGTAGTCGGAACCCTCCACGAAAAATGGCGTCCATCCGTAACCGCGGAACAGGTGTTCTACTTCTTCGTGGCTAATGCGAGCGAGCAGCGTCGGATTGTTGATCTTGTAGCCGTTCAGGTGCAAAATCGGGAGAACCGCGCCATCGCGAATTGGATTTAGGAACTTGCTGATGTGCCAGGAGGTCGCCAGGGGACCCGTTTCAGCTTCTCCATCTCCAACGACGGCCGCGACAATAAGGTTGGGATTGTCGAATGCGGCGCCACAGGCGTGCGAGAGGACGTATCCGAGTTCGCCTCCTTCATGGATTGAACCTGGTGTCTCGGTGGTCGCCGGACCATCAATTCAAACCGGGAAGGAGAACTGCCTAAAGAATTCCTTTAACCCGGCGACGTCCTCGCTTTTGTCTGTGTAGACCTCAGAGTAGGTGCCCTCCAGGTATGCCGGCCCAATAACACCTGGCGCGCCGTGTCCCGGTCCCGCGAGGAAGATCATGTCCAGATCAAACGTTTTGATCAATCGATTCAAGTGAACATACGCAAAGGACAGGCCGGGACTTGCTCCCCAGTGTCCGAGTAGCCGGTTCTTGATGTGTTCGGGCTTGAGGGGCTCTCGCAGCAGGGGATTATCTTGCAGATAGATCATGCCAAGGCTGAGATAGTTACAGGCCCGCCAGTAGGCGTGCGTCTTGCGCAAGGCCTCGGCGTTCAACGGCGTACCTTGAATGGTCGATCTAGCCTTACCGTAGGCGCTAAGCGACTCCGTATCTGCCACGAGCATTGCGACCGATCCAGCGACAGTTTCTTTACTCTCCAGCGTCTTGGTTGCCATTGCTATGTTTTCCTTTATCGCTGCGAATCTAGAGTCTTGGCGAATTCAGCCTGTGATGGCCCGAGGTTCGCGCCCGTGATCAGGACTACGACGGAGCGTGATCGAGCGTGGTAAGTTGAACTGGCAACCGGCGGCGCCGCCTGCCATTCGACGATTTCATGCGGAGGGTCCAGCGAAGTATCGATCCATCGGCGCCAGCTATCCCCGTGCTCGCTCAAGAGCGGTAGCTCGAAATCGAGCGGTTCCCAAAAGGCGTTCAAGATCATGTGGAGTCGCAATCCTTCTTGGCGCAGTTCGGCACCGAATGCCAAAGAGTGCGAGTTCGGGCTCCAGTCCGGCTGGTCTAGCTTGACGCCGTGCCAGGCGTGAGTTGAGTTGCGAATGAACTCGTTTAGACTTGTGCGCAACTTCTCGTGCTTTACACCCCGTAGGAGTCGCCGCGATATCAGCAGTTGTGCGAACCGATGCACGTCCGCGTGCTTGGAGAGCAGCGTCCAGTCGAGCCAGCTGGTCTCATTGTCCAGACAGTAGGCGTTGTTGTTGCCATTCTGCGAGCGCCGCACCTCATCGCCCATGACGATCATCGGTATACCCAGAGAGAGCATGGTGGTGGTCAAGAAGTTCTTCACCTGCCGGTTCCGCAACTGCTCAATCACGTGATCATCGGATGGACCCTCCGCGCCGCAGTTCCAGCTTCGGTTGTCGCTCGATCCGTCGCGATTATCTTCGCCATTCTCTTGGTTGTGCTTTTCGTTGTAGGAAACCAAGTCGTTAAGGGTGAAGCCGTCGTGGCAGGTAACAAAGTTGATGCTTTGTTCGGCTTCGCGTTCTTCATGGTCGTAAATCCGGGGGCTGCCGACAAGTTTGTCCGCTAGGCGGGTCACGGAGTTTTCCGCGGCGCGGAAGAAGTCACGGACGTCATCGCGGAAGCTTCCATTCCATTCCCTCCAGCTGTCTCCGATGAAGCTGCCCACTTGATACAGGCCGGCGGCATCCCAAGCCTCCGCAATCACCTTTGTGCCTGCGAGCACGGGATCGGATTCGATGTCCCACAGCACGGGCGGGGTCGACATCACCTGGCCACACGAATCACGCGAAAGGATGGAAGCGAGGTCAAACCGGAAGCCATCGATGTGCATTTCTTCGACCCAATATCGGAGACTGTCCACAATCATGCGCCGCACGATCGCGTGGTTTGCATTGAGAGTGTTCCCGGTGCCGCTAAAGTTGGCATACCGGGATCGATCGGCTTCGAGGATATAGTAGGCGTTGTTGTCCAGTCCGCGGAAGCTCAGCGTGGGGCCGCGATGGTCCCCCTCGGCAGTGTGATTGAACACAACGTCAATAAACACCTCGATCCCGGCCCGGTGAAGCGCTTTGACCATGTCGCGAAACTCGTCCACAGGGCCCAACGAATCCTTCCGCGAGCTATATGCCGGATGCGGCGCGAAGAACGAAACCGGCGCGTAGCCCCAATAGTTGACTCGTCCTGGAGGACAATCCTGAGCATCGAAAGCGAATACCGGAAGCAACTCAACCGCAGTGATACCCAGTTGCTGAAGGTATGGAATCTTTTCGATCAGGCCAGCGTAGGTACCCCGTTTCTTTTCGGACACGCCCGAACTGCTATGGGCGGTGAACCCGCGCACGTGCATCTCATAGATGATGGTCCTTGAGCACGGAAGCCTTAGTGTCGTGTCCCCTTGCCAGTCGTATGCGCGTGAATCGACAACCACGCTCTTCATCGCCGTGGCAGTGCGGTCGCCGACCTTGGCTGCGTCGATGCGGTTGTAGGTATTCGGAACCACGACGGCACGGCCGTATGGATCAAGGAGGAGCTTGGTCGGATTGAAGCGCAAACCACTCTCCGGATCGAAGGGTCCGTGAGCTCGAAAACCGTAAAGCTGACCCGGTGCCACGCCGGGAACCAACACGTGCCAATAGTGATACGTTCGGTTGGCGACGGGATCGATGGGAATGATGCGCGCGGGAAGTCCATCCTCCCGATCGAAGAACAGCAGGTCCACCCCTGAAGCGTCGCGGGAATAAATGCTGAAGTTAACGCCTCCGGCAACTTGAGTCGCGCCCAGCGGATGGCTACGGCCGGCGCTCTCAACCAGTTTCCCGTTGGCTGACGGCGTCGTTTCTTGTATCCCGAGCTCGACAACGCTCATCGTTTACTCCCTGCTGAGCAGTTCTTTCGCGGCCAAGACGACGCGGTCTGACTCAAAGTCATGCCTTTAACTCGCCTTCTTAAGAACGGCGCTCTTGGATGCGATCACAGACATCAGTTCGTTCCAGGATTTGACGAAGGACCTTGCTCCCTCTTCCTGGAGCCGGATTGCCAGCGCATCGATGTCGATTCCGGCTTTGGCAAACAGGGTCAGGACGTCTTCACAGTTGCCGCCATCGGCTGGCAGTATCGATCCCAGTTGGTCGTTTCTGGAGAGCGCGATCAGAGTGGCCTCAGGCATCGTGTTCACCGTGTAAGGAGCGGCGAGCGCATTGACATACAAGATCTCCGAAGCCGAGGGATCCTTGGTTCCGGTACTTGCCCACAAGAGCCGCTGCGGGTGGGCTCCGGCGTTGTACACGCGGTGCCACCGCGGTGATGTGAGCAGATCGCGCGCCGCTTTGTATGTTCGCATGGCGATTGCGATGCCAAGTGTGTTTCGCAGATCGCCAGATACTTGGTCCTTAACCGCGGCGTCCCACCGGCTAACGAACACGGAGGCCACCGAACCCACATTCGGATTGAGTCCGGCATCCAATCTTCGCTCAATGCCTCGCAGGAACGCGCCCGCCGCAGCTAAGTATTGTTCGCGGGAGAACAGGAGGGTGACGTTGACCGGTATACCTTCGGCGATGGCCTCCTCTATTGCCGGTAATCCTTCCTTGGTGCCGGGAATCTTGATGAACAGATTTGGGCGTTTGGCCCGCGCAAAGAGCTCTTTCGCAGCGCGTATTGTGCTGCGCGTATCGTAAGCAAGCAGCGGCGATACTTCCAGCGAAACCCATCCATCCACACCATTCGTGCGATTGTACGCTGGCCGGAACAGATCCGCGGCACGGAGAATGTCCTCCAATACCAAGTCGAAGAAGAGATCTTCGCCGGATTTGCCGTTCGCAAGCATCTTGCGAATCGGGGTATCGTACGCGGGGCTGTTCTTGATGGCGTTCTCGAAGATCGTCGGGTTCGAGGTCAGCCCTGTTACTGACATCTCGTCTATGTAGCGTTGGAGTGTGCCAGTGTCCAGCAGGTCGCGCGTGATATTGTCGAGCCAAATACTTTGGCCCAAGTTGTAGAGTAACTGTGTTGCTTTCATCTTTCGCCTCAATGAATCGGCCGGCCCACCTCATGACGCAAACTCCATAACGGCTGCCGGCTGAGCCCGATCTGAGATCCGGGTTAGGCCTTTCAACCATTCGAAGTTGTGGGGAGACAACATGTGGTGTGTTGCGCACCAACGCCAGTTTCCTTTGGAGAGGCCAGGAACGTTCATCCGGCCCTCGCGTCCTAGATTCAGAAGGTCCTGAAAAGGGGCTATCGCGAGCGCGGCCGGAGAAGACCATGCCAGCCGGATTAACTCCGGAGCGGCGTCACGCATCTCGCCTTCCGGCCGCCCCACCAGGTTCCAAAGACGTTGCTGCTCGCGCTTAGGTAATCCTTCGAACCATTCGCGAGTCGTCGCATTATCGTGCGTGCCCGTGTACACCGCGGTGTTGGGGGAGTAATTCTTCGGGAGGTGGACGTTCTCAGGGTTGCCGTCGAAGGCGAATTGCAGGACCCGTGTTCCCGGAATGTGGAACTGCTCACGAAGGACGGCTATGTCGGGGGTAATTGAGCCCAAGTCCTCGGCGATAAACGGCAGTCTGCCCAAACTAATTAGCACGGTTTTGAAGAACTCGGCGCCGGGTCCCGGTACCCACGCGCCGGCTTGGGCCGTAGGTGCACCCGCGGGTACGTGCCACGCAGCCGCGAACGCACGGAAGTGATCCAGCCGGATCACGTCCACATGGGCCAACAGCGCGGCAAGCCGGTCGAGGCACCAGCGATAGCCGGTCTCGTGAAGGGCTTTCCAATCGTAGACAGGATTGCCCCAGAGTTGGCCCGTAGCGCTGAAGTAGTCAGGGGGCACGCCTGCCACAAAGCGCGGCCGTAACCGCTCGTCCAGTCGGAACAATTCTGGGTTGGCCCACACATCACTGGAATCGAGAGAGACGAAGAACGGTAAGTCTCCAATCAATCGGACACCTTTGGCGTGGGCATATTCTCTCAGCCGCTTACCCTGCCGATTCAGAAGGAATTGTGCCAGCTGAACCTGATTGATTTCGCTCGCGAGGTCCCGTTGTGCTCGTGCCAGCGCGCCGGATTCGCGCCGCGCCAAGTCTGCCGGCCACTCAACGTGGGAAGCGCCATTGAATCTGACCTTCAGCGCTCGGTATAGCGCGTAATCTTCCAGCCAACTGGCTTGGCTCTCGCGGAACTCCTCGAAGGACGGCACCAGATCCTTGCGTACCCCGGCTCGGAACCTCCTCCAGGCCATTGCCAGCAAACGGTGTTTAAACGGGATCACGACATCGTAATCGACAGCGACCGGCGAAAATGAGCCCCTACTCTCGTCCGCCTGTAACAGGCCGTCTTCGATCAGTAACTCCGGGCTGATTAACAACCCGTTGCCCGCGAATGAAGACGAGCATGAGTACGGTGAGTCGCCGTATCCAGTAGGTCCGAGGGGTAACGCCTGCCACCATCCTTGGCCCGCCTCGTGGAGGCGGTCTACCCACTCGAACGAACCGGGCCCAACGTCGCCAATGCCGTACGGTGACGGCAGAGAGGTGACGTGAAGGAGCACACCCGAGGAACGGTACTTGAGGGGAAACGGGGGGACGTTTACTGCCGGGTTATCATCGTCCATACCAAGTCCTTCAAGACGTGAGTGCCCGATCTGCCGTCTCCCGCGCGGGGAGTTGCGCTACGGTACAGGGCATGGTTTCACGTTCCAGATCTCGGCCGCGTATTCGGATATGGTTCGGTCGCTCGAAAACTTTCCGGAACTGGCCACGTTAAGGATGGCTTTGTGCGCCCAGGCGTTCCGGTCGGCGTACAAGGCTCCTAGCTGTTCGTGGGCCTGGACGTACGACGTCAGATCCGCCAGGTGCATGTAAAAGTCGCCGTTGGTCAGGAGCATCTCGCGCAACGGAGAGAAAACGCCCGGCTCATTCCGGCTGAAGTGGTCGGAAAAGATCAGATCCAGCGCCGCTCGCGTTTCCGGTTCGTTCTCGTAATGGAACTGGGGGTTATACCAACCGCGTACTGCGACCACCTGTTCCGCCGTCAGGCCGAAGAGGAAGAGGTTCTCTTCTCCCGCTTCTTGTGCCATCTCGATCGTGGCACCATCGCGCGTGCCGACTGTTAAAGCGCCGTTCATCATGAATTTCATGTTGCTGGTACCGCTGGCTTCGTAGCCCGCCGTCGAAATCTGATTCGACGCGTCACTCGCCGGAATCAGCCGCTCCGCGAGCGAAACGCAGTATTCCGGCAGAAACACGACTTTGAGCCGGCCGCGCACAACCGGGTCGCCCTCAATGGTGCCGGCGAGGTTGTTGACGAACTTGATCATCAGCTTGGCTAGCTTGTACGCGGGCGCCGCCTTACCGCTGAAGAAAAATGTGCGAGGGTGCATATCCAGGTTCGGGTTCGCGCGCAGCCGGTTGTACAGCACCACGATTCGTAGGGCCATCAGCATTTGTCGCTTATATTCGTGGAAACGCTTCACGTGGCAATCGAAAATCGTTTCGGGATCAACCGCCTGACCAGAGAAGCTTCGGAGCCAATCGGCAAACTGTGATTTTGCATCGCGCTTGGCCATGCGAAAGGTATCTCGGAAACTCACATCATTGGCCAACGCCCTTAACTTGTTCAGCTCGTTCAGATCGGCGATCCACTTGTCGCCGATCGCATCCGTGATCGCCCGGGAAAAGGCCGGATTTGCCAGTAACAACCAGCGCCGCGGCGTGACTCCGTTGGTCTTGTTATTGAAACGCTCCGGAAACATCTTGGCCAGATCCTTGACTGTGGTGGTGCGCAGTAACTCGGAGTGAATTGCCGCCACGCCATTGGTGCTGTGCGAACCTACGATTGCCAGATTGGCCATGCGGATCTTTCGCCCGGTTCCTTCTTCGATCAGGCTCACGCGCTGCAAGCGTCCTTCATCGTCAGAGAAACGGCTTCGTACTTCATCCAGCAAGCGACGATTAATCTCGTAGATGAGTTCAAGGTGGCGGGGCAGGAGGATTTCGAACCACGCGAGCGGCCATTTCTCCAGGGCTTCGGGCATCAGCGTGTGGTTCGTATACCCGAGCGTCGCCTTGGTGATTTCCCAGGCTTCGTCCCATCCCAGATGTGCTTCGTCCAGAAGAATGCGCAGAAGCTCGGGGACGGCCATCGCCGGGTGCGTGTCGTTAAGTTGGATAGCGACTCTTTCGGCAAACGTGCTCACGTCGGTGTTATAGCGCCGGAACCGTCGCACGAGGTCCGCCAATGAACAGGCGACAAGAAAATACTCCTGCACAAACCGTAACCCTTGGCCCATGCTGGTGGTGTCGTCGGGATACAGCACTCGGGTGAGAGATTCGGCTGACAGGGTCTGAGCTAGCGCGCCTACGAAATCACCACCGCTGAATTCTTGAAAATTAAAGAAATCAGGCGCAGCTGCCGCCCAGAGGCGCAGTGTGTTGATCGTGGCTCCGCCATAGCCTACGACAGGACGATCGAATGGGATGCCAATCAGAGTGGAGGGTCGGCCTGGAACGGCCCGTAGACTTCCGCCGGAAATCTCGAAGGAGCTGTTCAGGCGAACCTCCACCTTCTCGTGGGGACGCACCACTTCCCAGGGGTCCTGAGCGCGCAGCCAGGGGTCCGGCTGCTCGTATTGCCAGCCGTCCCGGATTCCTTGTTTGAATAGGCCGTAGTCATATCGCAGGCCGTAGCCCATGGCTGGAAGGTGCATTGTCGCAGCAGACTCCATGAAGCAGGCCGCCAGGCGACCGAGTCCGCCATTGCCCAGCGCGGCATCGGGTTCTTGCTCCAACAGATCGATCCAATTGAGGTGCTTGCGATGGATGGCTTCCTGCGCCACGCCTTCGAGAAGAAGATTGCTAACGTTGTTGGCCAGCGATCGGCCGATGAGGAACTCCATCGAAAGGTAGTAAACCCGCTTGGGATTCTTTCGTTCGTATGTCCTCTCCGTGAGAACCCAACGTTGCGAAAGAATGTCTCGCACCGAGCGGGCGAAGGCCTCAAATCGGTCGCGTGGCGTTGCCGCGCCCCCATCGATCACGTTGTCACAGAGGAGATGACGTTCATACAACGCGTTCTCGGTTCCCTCGAAGCGAATCGGACCGCATCCGTATTGCCGCAGGAGTTTTGAAATGTTATGCGAGCCTGTCGATACTGGTGGTTCCAAGACGGTCTTCGCGCCCATTTCACGCACCTCTCTGAGCTGGAATTCGAACGACGTTCGCCGGAGTCATGTCGCAAAACGGAGCCTACACAACGACGAGGTTGTCTCGTTTCGCATCGCCAACATGATGTCCGCGGTGTCGGGCAAGGTCCATTTTATTTAGACTCCGTTCACGGGACGACCATTCGGTATCACATGATGGTTAGGAGCTACGGTCAAGTGCGAAGCATCTTAGTAGTTCTCCGCCACGAATCGTCTGCTCAGTATCATCGCTTGATCGTCGTATGCGCCCTTATTCGAGCGTTTCGGCATTTCAACCTTCTCCTTGGGTACTTTTTTGTACGGAATCATACTCAGAATGTGCGAGATGCAATTGAGGCGCGCTCGTTTCTTGTCGTCCGAGCGAAGGATGTGCCAGGGCGCATCTTTGGTATCCGTAGCCTCCAACATTTTGTCGCGCGCCCGGGAGTAGTCATACCAGCGGCTGCGCGACGGAAGATCCATCGGACTGAGTTTCCACTGTCGAAGCGGATCCTCGATGCGTGCCTCGAAGCGTCGTTCCTGCTCCTTATTACTTACTTCTAGCCAATACTTCAACAGAACGATTCCGCTGTCAACAATCCAGCGCTCCAGCAGAGGACACAGCTTGAGAAATCGACGGTGCTGTCCTTTTGTACAAAATCCCATGACATGCTCTACGCCGGCGCGGTTGTACCAACTGCGATCGAAGATGACAATCTCGCCCGCCGCGGGAAAGTGCGGCATGTACCGTTGCATATACATCTGAGTTTTTTCACGATCCGATGGGGCAGGAAGTGCCACTACCCGGAATACTCGTGGGCTGACACGTTCCGTGATCGCCCTGATTGTGCCGCCTTTTCCGGCGCCGTCACGGCCTTCAAACACGATGATTACGCGTAAGTTCTTGTGCTTGACCCACTCCTGGAGCTTGCATAGTTCGGCCTGAAGCTTGCGCAATTCCTTGCTGTATTCCTTGTTGCTCAGGTGCCGTTCGTCGGCACCATCGGATTTCTTTGTTTTCGTAACTTGTCCTCCTCGTAGTGCTGACTTCGCTGCACGCTACGGCGAGCCGCGCGTCCGCAACCATATGGCAGAGCATGGGTTCGCAGTCTTGTGTTGACTGATTCCGGCGTGCCGCAGAAGCTTCATCTTTTTTGACTCGAGCACGCATCGACCGTGGATCGCCACAGCCTGCGGCGAATCAGGCAGGTGCACTCATGAACGCCGATTCCAACGCGGACAGCTCCTTAAAAAGAGTGGATCAAGACCATGAAGCAGGCATCGTTGACCGTGGAACAGCCGGCTGAGGTCCTAGAGGAGTCAGATGAGATCGCACCTTGTATACCAATGGAAGTGGCCGATACGGCGACCGGCAAACTCGGTATTCTTGGCCATCATCCCGCTGTTAGCGAGCTGCGGAGGAGAGAAGAACGAAGTCAACGCTAAGTCCGGATCTCCCGGTCCCGCCGTCTCCGTTGTGGTGGCCCCGGTCATTCAGAAGACCGTGCCGATTCTCACCGAGTTGACCGCGCGTGTCGACGCCACCGACTCGGTGGATATTCGCGCTCGCGTGAAATCCTTCCTTGTAAAGCAGAGCTACGA